>Ga0316206_1000314_pt1 | contig 75215 bp, 74 predicted proteins | sample 6monthpyrite_MG_FD_204942 | JGI IMG/M metagenome (GOLD analysis project Ga0316206, IMG submission 204942) | Microbial mat bacterial communities from mineral coupon in-situ incubated in ocean water Damariscotta River, Maine, United States -... | ecosystem: Environmental > Aquatic > Marine >...
AAGTGAGGTCGAAAAGCACCATGCATGTTCCATTTTTGATCGAAACAGACACGTAACTCATTGAACAATAATAAACATTATAGGGGATCCCTCAGGGTCAGACTCGATTGATATTGTGAGTATTGTGGAGCGCTCGACTTAAGCAACGGTTTTAGAAATAATTCAGAGAAGCAGATTGAACTGGAGGGCGGGGATGCGAATAGGAAGCCAGGGTAATCCAGAATCAATCGAGCCTGACCCCATTGATACGAAACTCCGGAACCGGGCAATCTCGCCAGGGCTGGCGAGCCGGGAAAAGATGGTTTTTTATTCTTCCGCCCCCATTAGCAACGCGCTAGAATGGATGGTGTCTTTCCGTGGAATGCCGCGATGAAGTCTACCCCTCGTCACCATTTTCCCTGGACAACGCTGCTGGAGGCGCAACGCCGGCAACGGCCGGCTCGGTTCGCCAATCCGCTACGCAACGGCCAGAACCGCTGGATTCGCTTTAACCACTATGTGTGGGATAAACGCAAGGGTTAACTCTTGGCGGCCGGCAGCCATCCGCGCAGCAGTTCCATCCCCCAGCCCACGCCGAATCCCGTCACGTCCGACCCCACCGCCCCTAATCCGCCGTCGCAGCGGCTGGCGGATAGGTCCATATGGAGCCATGGCGTCTCGCCCACGAAGCGCAGCAGGAAACGCGCCGCCAGGATGTGGTCGGCTTCGCCGTCCAGGGTGCACTGTTTGATGTCGGCAATTTTACTGTCCAGTGCTTCTTCGTAGTCGGCGTCCAAGGGGAAGCCGCACACCCGCTCGCCGGATGCTTGGCCCGCGGCTAACGCGCGCTCCCGCCATTCGCCGCGATTGCTGAAGACGCCGCTATAGCGCGCGCCCAGGGCCGTGGCCATGCTGCCGGTGAGGGTGGCGAAGTCGATCAGCAAGACGGGGGTTTCCTTGGCCGCCAACGCGAGGGTGTCGGCCAGCACCATGCGCCCTTCGGCGTCGGTGTGAACGATTTCGATGGTGGTTCCATTCGCCGCGCGCACCACGTCGCCTTGTTGATACGCGCGCGGGCCGATGTGGTTTTGCGCCAGCGCCAGCCAGCAATCGAGATTAACCGGCAAGCGCGCGCGCGACGCCGCCAGCAGGATGCCGAGGGAAACCGCCGAGCCATTCATGTCTTCGTGCATGCCGTGCATGTAGCGCGCGGGTTTCAGGTTGTGGCCGCCGGTGTCGAAGCAGATGCCCTTGCCGACCAGCGCCACGGTCGCGCCCGCCTCTTGGGGATGGTAGCGCAGGCGGACGATGGCGGCGTCCTCGTCGGCGCTGCCCTGCGCCACCGCCAGGAACGCACCGGCGCCGAGCTTGCGCAATTTTTTCATGTCGTATTCGGTGTATTGCCAGCCTTCGTCCACCGCCAGTTGACGCGCCCGCTGCCGGTAGAGGGCGGGCGTCAATTCGTTGGGCGGCAGCATGGTCAGTTCGCGCGCCAGCAGGTTGCCTTGCGCGACGCTGCGCGCCGCGGCAAAGCCATCGGCGGCATGGTAGCCGTGGAGGTTGACGCTGCGCAGGGGACGGCGCGTATCTCGTTGCTTGCGCAGCGGCAGCAAGGCGCTGTTAACGAAGAGGGCATACACCGCGGCTTCCGCCGCTAACCGCCGTGCGGCCTCGACGCCGAAGACGGCGATCGCCAATTCCCGCGGCTGTTCCTTGAGCAGCCGTTGCAACGCCCGGCGCATCAAGGTATGGCGCTCGAACGCGGGAGCGGCGGCGTCCAACGCCACCCATACCGCCAGCCCGCCGCGGGGCAAGTCGCCGCTAACCGGCGATGTCGCCAAATCGCCGAGTTTCAGATGGCGGCGCTTGAGGCGCGCGCGCAGCACATCGCCGGCCGGCGCTTCTGCGATGCGGCCGCCATGGGGTAAGACGAACAACACGTGGCTCGCCTTGGCAATGGACTCATCATCGATAATCGTTTGTTTTTGTATCAATTTTAATGGCATACCCGCTCCCGCGCTTCGCCGCCGGATGGCGACTTCTCCTTGACCAAAACCTGGTTGGTCAGTAATGATAGCGGATTTATTTTATTCGCATTGCATTCGCTGGGAGAACGCCCCGCGCTGATCGAGGAATGAAGATATGCCGGAAACGCCCGATATTGATCCGCAAGAAACGCAAGAATGGCTCGATGCGCTTGACGCGGTGCTGGAACTGGAAGGCGCGGAGCGCGCCCATTACCTGCTGGAAAAACTGATCGATAAAACCCGACGCTCGGGCACGTATTTGCCGTTTAGCGCCAACACGGCTTATTTGAACACTATTCCGCTGCGCCAGGAGCGGGCGTATCCCGGCGACGCCGCGCTAGAACGCCGGATCCGGGCGCTTATCCGATGGAACGCGATCGCCACGGTCATGCACGCCAACAAGGTCAGCCCCGGCGTTGGCGGCCATATCGCCAGTTTCGCCTCCGCCGCCACGCTCTACGATGTCGGCTTCAATCACTTTTTCCATGCGCCCACCGAAACCCATGGCGGCGATTTGCTGTATATTCAGGGCCACTCCTCTCCCGGCATTTATGCCCGCGCTTTCCTGGAAGGGCGCATCAGCGAAGAGCAGTTGGGTCATTTCCGTCAGGAAACCGGCGGTAATGGCGTCCCGTCTTATCCTCATCCGTGGCTGATGCCCGATTTCTGGCAATTCCCCACGGTGTCCATGGGCCTGGGGCCGATCCAGGCAATCTATCAGGCGCGCTTTATGAAGTATCTGGCGGATCGCGGCATGGCCGATATATCCCAGCGCAAGGTCTGGGCCTTCCTTGGCGACGGCGAAACCGACGAGCCCGAATCGCTCGGCGCGATCTCTCTGGCCGGACGCGAGCGGCTCGACAATTTGACGTTCGTCATCAATTGCAACTTGCAGCGGCTCGACGGCCCGGTGCGTGGCAATGGAAAGATTATCCAGGAACTGGAAGCGGTATTCCGCGGCGCTGGCTGGAATGTCATTAAGGTGGTCTGGGGCCGGCATTGGGACGCGCTGCTCGCCCAGGATAAAAAAGGGCTGTTACACCAGCGCATGATGGAGTGCGTTGACGGCGACTACCAGAATTATAAGTCGAAGGACGGCGCCTACGTGCGCCAGCATTTCTTCGGCAAATATCCCGAACTGCTGGAGTTGGTGGCGAATCTGTCGGACGAGGATATTTGGCATTTGAACCGCGGCGGCCACGACCCGCACAAGGTCTACAATGCTTACGCGGCGGCGGCGGCGCATACCGGCCAGCCAACGGTCATCCTGGCCAAGACGGTGAAGGGCTATGGCATGGGAGAGTCGGGCGAGGGCCAGAATATTACTCACCAAGCGAAGAAAATGAGCGACGTGGCGCTCAAGGCGTTTTGCAAGCGGTTCAACATCCCGATCCCGGAAGATCAAGTCGCCGAGGTGCCATTCTACAAGCCCGCCGACGATAGCCCGGAAATACAATATTTGAAGGCGCGGCGCAACGGCTTGGGCGGTTATCTGCCCGCCCGCCGGCGCAAGGCCGAACCGCTGAACGCGCCGCCGCTGTCCAGCTTCGAGGCCCAACTGGAGGGCACCGGCAAACGGGAAATCTCCACCACCATGGCGTTTGTCCGCATCCTCGCCACCTTGGTGAAGGATAAAATACTCGGTAAGCACGTGGTGCCGATCGTTCCCGACGAGGCGCGCACCTTCGGCATGGAGGGCATGTTCCGCCAGCTTGGCATTTACTCGTCCCAGGGGCAATTGTATGTGCCCCAGGACGCCGACCAGGTGATGTATTACAAGGAAGATAAGCGTGGCCAGATTCTGGAAGAAGGGATCAACGAAGCCGGCGCTTTCGCCTCGTGGCTGGCGGCGGCCACCAGCTACAGCACGCACGCCGTGCCGATGATTCCATTTTACATTTTTTACTCGATGTTCGGCTTCCAGCGCGTGGGCGATCTTGCCTGGGCGGCGGGCGACTCCCGCGCCCGCGGTTTTCTGCTGGGCGGCACCGCCGGACGCACCACGCTGAACGGCGAGGGATTGCAGCATGAGGATGGCCACAGCCATCTGCTGGCTTCGGTCATTCCCAATTGCGTGGCCTATGACCCCGCTTACGCTTACGAACTCGCGGTAATCGTTCAGGACGGCCTGCGCCGTATGGTTCAGGAACAAGAAGACGTGTTCTATTACATTACGGTGATGAATGAGAATTACGCCCACCCGCCGATGCCCAAGGGGGCGCAAGAAGGCATTCTGCGCGGCCTCTATTTGCGGCGTAAAAGCACCGCCAAGAAAAAACTGAAAGCGCGCCTGCTGGGCAGCGGCACTATTCTGCGCGAGGTGGAGGCGGCGGCGGAACTGCTCGCCCGCGACTTCGACGTCGCCGCCGACGTCTGGAGCGTCACCAGCTTCAATGAGTTGCGCCGCGAAGGTCTGGATATCCACCGCTGGAATATGCGGCACCCCGACCAAGCGCGAAAACAGAGCTATGTGGAGCAATGCCTGGAGGGCGGCGTTCCCGTGGTCGCCTCCACCGACTATCTCAAGGCCTATGCCGACCAAATTCGCGAATTCGTGCCGGCGCGTTATGTGACCCTCGGCACCGACGGCTTCGGCCGCTCGGACTCCCGGGCCAATTTGCGCCGCTTCTTCGAGGTTGACCGCCATACGATCGCCGTGGCGGCGCTAAAGGCATTGGCCGACGATGGCGCGCTACCCGCGGCTACGGTGGCGGCGGCGATTAAACAATACGGCATCGATCCGAACAAACCCAACCCGGTGACGGTTTAGCCCGCCGCCGGACAAACGTTGTGGAGAAACCTATAGTGGCCACTCTAAAAGAAATTCGCGTTCCCGACATTGGCAACTTCGACGCAGTGGAAGTGATCGAGGTGGCGGTGCGCGAAGGAAGTACGGTCAAGACCGACGATACGCTGATTACCCTGGAAAGCGATAAGGCGACCATGGATATTCCCTCGCCCGAGGCGGGAACGGTCGCCGCGCTCAACGTCAAGGTTGGCGACCGCATCGCCGAAGGCCGTTTGATTTTGACGCTGGAAGCCGCCGAGGCAGCGGCGCCCGCCGCGCCAACACCCGCCGCGCCGGAACCGCCCGCGCCCGCCCCGGTCAGCGCCCCGGTCAGCGCCCCGGTCAGCGCCCCGGTCAGCGCTCCGGTCAGCGCTCCGGTCAGCGCTCCGGTCAGCGCTCCGGTCAGCGCTCCGGTCAGCGCTCCGGTCAACACGCCGCCATCACCGCCATCACCGCCGTCCACGCCGTTCGCCGCCTTGCCGAGGAGCGCCAACACGGCGCACGCCAGCCCGTCGGTGCGGCGTTTCGCCCGCGAACTGGGCGTCGATCTTTCCCTGGTTAACGGCTCCGGCCCGAAGCGCCGGATTCTAAAGGAAGACATACAAGCCTACGTCAAGACAGAAATCGCCAAGCCGCAGGGCGGCGCGGGCAGCCTGGCCCTCGGCCTGGCGGAAATGCCCGTCGTGGATTTCGCCAAGTTCGGCCCGGTGGAAATCCAGCCGTTGGCGAAAATCAAGAAAATTTCCGGCGCTAATCTACACCGCAATTGGATCGCCGCCCCTCACGTCACACAGTTCGACGAAACCGACATTACCGAACTGGAAGCGTTCCGCAAATCGCTGGGAGACGAGGCCAAGCAACGGAATGTCAAACTCACCTTGCTGCCGTTCCTAATGAAGGCGGCAGTTGCCGCGCTGCGCGCCTACCCCGCGTTCAACGCCTCGCTCGCACCGGATGGCGAAAGTCTCGTCGTCAAACAGTATTACCATGTCGGCTTTGCAGTAGACACCCCGGACGGCTTGATGGTGCCGGTGATCCGCGACGCCGACCGGAAGAGTGTGCTGGAAATCGCCGCCGAGATGGGTGCGCTGTCCGCCAAGGCGCGAGACAAAAAGCTTTCCCCCTCGGATATGCAGGGCGGCACATTCACCATTTCCAGCCTAGGAGGGATCGGCGGCGCCTATTTCACGCCGATCATCAATCTGCCGGAAGTAGCGATTCTCGGCGTTTCGCGCGCGGCCATCCGGCCCGTCTACCAAGACGCCCAATTCATGCCACGCCTCATGCTGCCGCTGTCGCTGTCTTACGATCATCGGGTGATCGACGGCGCGCAAGGCGCGCGATTCACCACGGCGCTCTGCAAGTTGCTGTCCGACGTGCGGCGATTGCTGCTGTAACCCGCCTCGGGAACAATGAATGGCAATGGGAACCTTCATACGCCGCGCCGGGCCATGCCGGAAAGCCGCCTTATCGCCAATCCATTCAGCCCGGCAGCGGATATGGCGGGCCGTCCCGGTGATTGCCTCGGTGTACCCGGCAAGCCGGTGCCGGTGCGGCGCGCGGCCCTCTCGGCGTCTGTCCCTATCGACAAAGCAGCGGCGTTTCGGCGACGCCGCTAATCCTAGCTGGCGTTGCGCCCTACGCTATTACTGACTATAAAAGCATATCTCTCATGAATAAACTGATTGAAATCAATCTCCCCGATATTGGCGACTTCAACGACGTGGAAGTCATTGAAATCCTGGTCCAGCCGGGCGACGACATCGCGCGGGATGCTTCGTTGATCGCGCTGGAAAGCGATAAAGCCACGATGGAGATTCCTTCTCCCCATGCGGGAAAAGTGAAAACGCTGAAGGTTAAACGCGGCGACCGGGTGTCCGAAGGCAGCCTGATTCTTACCCTGGAAGCAGAGGAAACGCCCGCAACGGCGGAAGCGCCCGTGGTGGCGCAATCGCCTACAGCACAACCTGCTGACGCGCTGGCTCCCGCCGACGGAGAAATTCATGCCGACGTGCTCGTGCTGGGCGCTGGGCCGGGCGGCTATACGGCCGCGTTTCGCGCCGCCGATCTCGGCAAGCGCGTCGTACTGGTGGAACGCCACGCATCCCTGGGCGGGGTTTGCTTGAATGTCGGCTGCATTCCCTCCAAAGCACTGCTGCACGTAGCGAATGGCATCACCGAAGCCGAGGAAATGGCCAGCCATGGGGTGCGTTTCGGTCAGCCGGCCGTCGATCTCGACCAAATCCGTGCCTGGAAGGAGAGCGTGGTTTCCCGTCTGACCGGCGGACTCGCCGCCCTGGCTAAACAGCGTGGCGTCCAGGTCGTCCAGGGCGACGGCCATTTTGCCGCCCCTCACCATCTCAAGGTGGACACCGCGGATGGCGAGCGCACCGTCACGTTCGACCACGCCATTATCGCCGCCGGCTCCCACGCGGTAAAAATTCCGGGGTTTCCCCATGACGACCCGCGCGTCATGGACTCCACCGGCGCGTTGGCGCTGGCGGAAATACCGAAGCGGCTGCTGGTGATCGGCGGCGGCATCATCGGCTTGGAAATGGCGACCGTTTACCATGCGCTCGGCGCCGCCGTGACCGTGGCGGAATTGGGCGACTCGCTGATTCCCGGTTGCGACCGGGATTTAGTGCGCCCATTGCACAAACGGATTGAGAAACGTTACGAGCATATCCTACTGAATACGCAAGTCACCCAAATTACGCCCGAAGCCGAGGGGCTGCGGGTCGCTTTCGCCGGCGACAACGCCCCCGCGCCACAGCAATTCGACCGGGTGCTGGTAGCGGTAGGGCGACGTCCCAACGGCAAAGTGATCGGCGCGGAAAATGCCGGCGTTACCGTCGATGCGCAAGGGTTTATCCCGGTGGATGCGCGGCAGCGCACCAACGTCCCGCATATCTTCGCCATCGGCGATATTGTGGGCCAGCCGATGCTGGCCCACAAAGCGACGCATGAGGGCAAGGTGGCGGCGGAAGTACTCTCCGGCCACCCCAGCGCATTCGACGCCCGCGCGATTCCCTCTGTTGCCTACACGAACCCGGAAGTGGCGTGGGTGGGATTAACCGAGGCGGGCGCCGACGCCCGCGGCATCGCCATCGAGAAATCCGTGTTTCCCTGGGCGGCGAGCGGCCGGGCGCTCTCCCTGGGGCGCGACGAGGGAATAACCAAATTGCTGGTGGATAAAGCAACGCGGCGCGTCGTCGGCGCCGGCGTCACCGGCCCCCATGCCGGCGAACTGATCGCCGAGGCGGTGCTGGCGCTGGAAATGGGCGCCGACGCCGAGGATATCGGCCTCACGATTCACCCGCATCCCACGCTGTCGGAAACCCTGGGGTTTGCCGCGGAAATGGCGGAAGGCACGATCACCGATTTGTACCTCAAGCGCCGGTAACCCAGCATAGACAGACGGGATGGGATTGATTAGGATTCAATTTTCCTCCCTGATCCCGCCCTATGGACCTCGCGCTCACGTTCGACACCGCCGAACTCGCCCCGCAGCGCCAGCGGCTCGATAATCGCCCGGTCTACGCCGCGCTGCACAGTCTGGCGGATTTACGCTGTTTCATGGCCCACCTTGTTTATGCGGTGCGGAATTTCATGCCAGTGGTGAAATATCCGCAAAACGCGGTCGCGCCCACACGCTATTCATGGGCTCCCCGCCACCATCCGGCGGCGCGCGACTGCATCAACCAGTGGATGCTGGAAGAAAAATCGGATATCGGGCCGCCGGACGCCGACGGCAATGCCGTCTATGGCCGCCGTTTTGAATTATGTTGCGGCGCGATACGAAAAATCGGCGCCGACCCCGCGCCGACGCTGAAATTCGTCGAAATTGCCGCTGCCTGCGGCATGCCACGCGCCTTTGCCAGCGGCCTGGCGCCGCTCCCGCCGCGTCGGTTCATGGGACACACGCTCCGCTTCCTCGACAGCGGCAAACCCCATATAGTCGCCGCCGCCCTTGCGTTGGGCAGAGGGCGAATCATCCCCGATGGGTTTCGTGCCTTTCTGCAAAAGATGCGATGAAACGCGGCGCACGCATGTTCCATTATTGTCTAAAACGCCCTATTCATCCGGACGATGATTTTCGCGGCCCGATCTCGCTACCATTGCTGAAACAGCGATGCGGCGGCGGCAGCGCCAACGTCGAGGAAGCGACCCATGCCGCCCACGTCGCGCTGGAGGCGCGCCTCCACTTCTGGGACGGCGTACTGGACGCTATCGGCAGAGAACCCAGCGGCACGCCATGAGCACGCCCTTTAACAACGAAGATATTTTTCTCGGCCGCCAACCAATCGTCGATCATAAGCACGGAATCGTCGCCTATGAATTGCTGTTCCGCACGGCACACGATAAAAACACCGCCGACGTTTCCGACGACCTGCTCGCCACCGCCAGCGTCATCATCCAGGCATTCACCGAACTGGGCATCGAGGATGTCTTGGGTAACAACAGGGGGTTTATTAACGTCAGTTACGATCTCCTCATGAGCGAACTGGTGGAGTTGCTGCCGAAGGAACGGGTCGTGCTAGAACTGCTCGAATCCATCTTTCCCTCGGAAGAAGTGATCGGGCGCTGCCAGGTGCTCAAGGAGCGAGGATTTATGCTCGCCCTGGACGATTTCGTGTTCAACGATGCGTTTATTCCCTTGCTCGACATCGTCGATGTGGTTAAGGTCGAGTTGCCGGCGCTTACCGACACCGAACTGCGCGACCAAGTACAACGGTTACGGAACTGGCCGGTGCAACTGCTAGCGGAAAAGGTCGATACTCCACGGCAAGCGGAATATTGCGCGTCACTCGGCTTTGAACTGTTCCAGGGCTATTATTTCGCCAAGCCGGCTATTCTCAGCGGCAAGCGCGCCGATCCCGCCAAGCTCGCGCTGCTGCGGCTGGTCGGATTGGTGCTGGGGGATGCCGAAACCCACGAGATCGTGCAGGAATTCAAACGCGACCCAGGGTTGACCTATAATTTGCTGCGGCTGGTCAATTCCGTCGCTTTCGGCACGCATCGGCAAATCACCTCCCTCAACCACGCCATCAGTATCCTTGGCCGGCGCCAGCTGCAACGCTGGTTGCAATTGCTGCTGTTCACCCACGCCCCCGGCGCGGCCATGCTGAATGATCCCTTGCTGATACTGGCCGCGACCCGGGGCCGGTTGATGGAATTACTAACCCAGCTGGCGTTTCCCAACAACCGGGACATGGAAGACCAGGGATTCATGGTCGGCATCATGTCGCTGTTGGACGCGCTGCTGGGCATGCCTCTGGAACAAGTACTGGACCAACTGCACCTGACCGACAAGGTGCGCGCGGCCCTGCTCCACCGCCAAGGGGCGCTCAGCACACTGCTGCGCCTGACCGAACAATTAGAGCAAAACGATTACGACGGCGTGCTCGCCATTCTCGATACCCAGCCAGAAATCTCGCTGGGGCAGTTAACCGTGGCGCAACTGGAAGCGCTAGGATGGGCCACTAGCATTAGCACGCCCGCGGAAGAATCAGACAAAAACGCATGACGCCACCGCCCCGGCGCCTTCGGCGTGCTTGTCGGGTGCGGAGGGGTGCCGGCCAGTGCGTAAGCCGCCGCCGGGATACATTGCATTCCCTCACAGACGGACTAGAATGAAAATCATTATCAAACAGGAGGCGCAGCGCTATGAAAAAATCATCTCCCCCCACGGCCAGCCGCGGCTCCAGCGCGCAGCAACCCGATCTGGATTGGAGCCTAGTGCGGGAAACCATTCTGATGCTGGAGCTGGTTATTGCCCAAATCGATATCGCGATGAAAGACAGCGACGGCTCGGTGGACGTGCTGACCAATTCGTTCACGTCGATGTTCGGATTAGTCAAGGTCATCGCCGACACCGCCGGTTCTCTACCCACCAAAGGCGCATCCGGCGCCGCTAAAATCGCTATCGAGGAACATTGCGGCCAGGTTTCGACGATGATGCAAAACGCGATTGTCGCTTTCCAGTTCTACGACAAGCTATCGCAGCGTTTAAGCCACGCCAACCATAGTATTGACGCGCTGTCGGCGCTGATCGCCGACTCCCGCCGCCTGTACCATCCCGCGGAATGGAAAGGGCTGCAAGAAAAAATTAAGTCCAAGTACACCATGGAAGAAGAACGCGCCATGTTTGACGCCATCATGCAGGGTAAAAGCATAAAACAGGCCCTGGCCGCCTTCACCCAGAAGATGAAGGAAGCGAACCCGCAATCCAGCGATATCGAACTATTCTAAACGCCGGGAACGCCCCCGCCGCCATTTGTGCAGTAAAATCCCCCCATGACCCGAGGGGAATCTGAGATGCGATTAACGTTTTACGGCGCGGCCCGCGAGGTTACCGGCTCTTGCTATCTGGTGGAAACCGGCCAAGCGCGCTTTTTGGTGGATTGCGGTATGTTCCAGGGAGGGCGGGAAACCCGCGCCAAGAATATCGACGCCTTGGACTTCGATCTCGCCTCCCTCGACTTCGTTCTGGTCACCCACGCCCATATCGACCATTCCGGCTTGCTGCCCCGCCTCGTGACCTTTGGCTTTCGCGGTCCGATTTACGCCACGCCCGCCACGACCGATCTATTAGTCGTCATGTTGCGTGACAGCGCCCATATTCAGGAAAAAGAGGCGGAATGGGAAAATTACGCACGCCGCCAAGCCAAGCGTAAATTCAAACACGAAATCGCGCCCCTCTATACCGTCGCCCAAGCGGATGCTTGCCTGAAACGCTTCCACCCGGTGGACTATGGCCAGCGCTTCCAGCCCCATCCCTCGGTATCTTGCCGTTTCCAGGACGCCGGACACATTCTCGGCTCCGCCATCCTCGAAATCTGGGCCGCTTCGGGTCATTGCACTCGTAAGCTGGTATTTTCCGGCGATCTCGGCCAACCTGGCCATCCCGTGGTGGAAGACCCGACGCCTATCGAGGCGGCCGATATTCTGTTGGTGGAATCGACCTACGGCAACCGCACCCACAAAAGCATGGCGGATACCCGGGAAGAACTCGTGCATGCCGTTAACGACACCCTGCGGCGCAAGGGCGGCAATCTCATCATCCCCGCCTTCACCGTGGGACGCACCCAAGACCTGATTTTTTTACTCTACGACCTCACGCGGGAAGGCCGGCTACACGATCTGGACATCTACGTCGATTCGCCCATGGCGACCAAGGCCAGCGAGATCACTCTGAAGCATCGCGCCCTATGGGATCGAGAAGCGCAAACACTGCTGCAATGGCAGGATCAGCAAGTCCCCCCACCTATCCGCCTGCATTTTGTCGAGGACGTAGAAGCCTCCATGGCGCTGAATACCGTCCGCCACGGCGCACTCATCATCTCCGCCAGCGGCATGTGCGACGCGGGACGCATTAAACACCACCTGCGCTATAATCTGGGACGACACGAATGTACGATTCTGATTACCGGCTTTCAGGCCGCCGGCACGCTGGGGCGGCGGCTGGTGGACGGCGCTAAGACCGTACGCATCTTCAAACAGGAAATCCCGGTACGCGCCGATATTTATACCATCGGCGGACTTTCCGCCCATGCCGACCAGGAAGGGCTGCTGAACTGGCTGTCACATTTCCGCCACCCGCCACGCCATACCTTTATCGTCCACGGCGAAGAAACCAACGCGCAGCACTTCGCCGATACGGTGCGCGAGCGCCTCGCATGGGATCATGTCACCGTGCCCGAATATCGTTCCAGCATCACACTCGATTCGAGGTAAAGTAACCCAATGTCATATATACTGGCGGCCTTATGCTGTTAGCCGACCGCAATCTACTCCGCGCTTTCCGCCGCGCCGCCCTAGTTGCCGCAGGGGGGCTCGGCCTCGCGGCGCCACTCTCCGCGGCGCCGCTTCCTCCCGCCGTCACCGCGGCGCTGCGAGAGGCGAATATTCCCTTGAAGCATGTCGGTGTTTACGTGCAAAACGTGAACGCCTCCCAGCCGTTATTCGATTACCGTGGGCGTCAACCAATGGATCCCGCTTCCACGATGAAGCTCCTGACGACCGCCGCCGCATTGGAACAACTGGGGCCGGACTTCACCTGGAAAACGGAGGCATACGCCGACGGCCCCATCAAGAACGGCGTGCTGCGGGGTAATTTATACTTAAAAGGATACGGCGACCCTCTGCTGACCCTGGAGCGTTTCTGGATGCTGCTGCGTCAATTGCGCCAGACCGGCGTGCGCGTTATCCGGGGAAATCTGGTGCTGGACAAGCGCTATTTTCATGTACCCTATCGCGACCCCGCCGCCTTCGACGATGAACCTTACAAGCCCTATAACGTCGCGCCAGACGCCCTCACCGTCAATTTCCGGGTTACCGCATTCCGCTTTCTGCCGGGGCCAGCAGGCCGCCACGCGGTGCGTATTGTCGCCGATCCGTGGCCAGACGACATCCGAATCATTAACCGGTTGCGCCTGACCCATGGCGCCTGTGGCGCTTGGCGCGAGCGGTTGAAGCAACGCATCCTTCCTTCGCGCCATGGCATGACCGTCAGGTTCGACGGCCGCTATGCTGCCGCGTGCGGGGAAAAATCAGTTTATCTTAGCCTTTATCGGAACGGCGGATACGTCTACAGTGTATTTAAGCAACTATGGAAAACCATGGGCGGCGTTTTGAAGGGCGCATTGCACGAAGGCGCGACGCCGGCGAACGCCACCTGGCTCGCCACGGCAAACTCGCCGCCGTTAGCCGTCGTGGAGCGCAGCCTCAACAAATACAGCAATAACTTTATGGCGCGTCAACTATTCCTCACCCTCGGGGCGGAAACCGCCGGTCCACCCGGCACGCTGGAGAATGCGCGACAGGCGATCCATCAATGGCTGCGCCGGAAAGGGCTGCGTTTCCCTAACCTGGTCATGGAAAACGGCGCCGGGCTGTCACGGACGGCGCGAATCACGCCCCAACAGTTGGCGGCGGTGCTGCTCGTCATGTACCGCAGCCCCTTTATGCCGGAATATATTGCCACTTTACCCATTGCCGCAGTGGACGGCACGATGAAGAAACGCCTTACTGGCGCGCCGGTCGCCTCCCACGCCCATATCAAGACCGGCACCCTCGACGGGGTCAAGGCGATCGCCGGCTATGTCCGCAGCCGCAATGGCGGAACCTGGGGCGTCGTCTTCCTAATTAACGACCCACGCGCATCCGCCGGCGCGGCGGCAGAGGATGCCTTGCTGGAATGGATTTACAATTATCCGCCCGAGGGGAGAAATAAAATGCCACGCGCACGCGTCCGGGAAAAACGTCCCGGCCTAGGCGACTACCGCTAATGGCGCGGCGCGCCTTTTCCCACCTGCTGCCGCCGCTGGCGGCGTTGTTGGTCGCCGGGACGGTCGCCGTCGGCGTCGCCTTGCTAGACCGCGCCGATCATGCGCAGCGCTTTCAAGAAAAACGCGCCGAAACCACGCTCCGCCTCGCTGCCCTGCGCGCGCGGATGGAAGGGGCGCTCAGCGCCCGGCTAACCATCGCGCAAGCCTTGGCGGCCCATCTCTCGTCTCACCCTGGCATCAGCCGCGAAACTTTTTCGCATATTGCTCGCCCCATTCTGCAACGGCGGCATCACATCATGGCCCTGGAACTGAACACGACCCGTGGCGAGACCTACGTGTATCCAGCCGCCGCCGGCGCGACGAAGTCCTCCCCATTCCCCCTGGATGAAACGCTCCGGATTACCGGCCCTTTCCCGTGGGGAAAGGAGAAGACGGCCTTCGCCGCTTTCGCGCCGGTCTTTCCCCACGCCTTAGCGAGGAACCGGCCGATGGCGGCCCAATGGGGCATGGCCGGCGTGGTCTTTAGCCTGAGATCGCTAATCACCGGCGCGGGGTTCACGCACGGACATGATCTTGATTTGTGCTTGCATGCCTTGGGTAAGGCAAAACACCCCGGCGCCCTCCTGTGGACAAACACCACCCACTGCCCGTCCACGCCGGTAACGCTGGCTATTGACTTACCCCAAGGCGTTTGGCAACTTGCCGCCATGCCGAAACATGGCTGGCAAGACAGCCGCTTTCATTGGCTGCGTTGGCTGGGCGGTTTGCTCGCCGTGGTAGCCGGCGGTTTCTCTGGGTTCCTGGTACGCAACCCACAACGGCTGCGAGAGGAAATCGCGCGCTCGACGCTTGCGTTACGAGAAAGCAAATTACGCCAATCCCACCTATTCGATCAATCGCCCTTTGGTTTGTTCCTAGTCGGCGTCGACGGCGTGGTGAAGGATTGTAATTCCGCTTTTCTGGATATGGCGGCGACGCCCCGCCATAAGCTAATCGACACCAATCTGTCTCACGCCTGTCCCGCCCTGGCCGGCTTTATTCAGCAGGCCGCGACTGGCCAGCGCACCACGGTGGAAAACGAATCCATCCCGCCCCGCCGCACTAAGCGCGGCATGTTCCGCTATGTGTTCCAACCGATCCATATCGATGGCCGAATTACCGATGTGCTCGGCTTTGTCGAGGATATCGCGGAACGCAAACGGGTGGCGGGTGAACTGGAAAAAGCCCGTGAGGCGCTGGAAATTCGCGTGGAAGAACGCACGCGCCAACTGGCTAACGCCAACCATGCGCTGGAAATTGAAAATAGCAGCCGTCAACGCGCCCAAGAGCAACTTGCGGAGGCGGAAGCCATGTTCCGCAACTTGGTGGAGCAATCGCTCGTCGGCATTTACATTGTCCAGGAAGAACACTTCACTTACGTAAATCCCACGACGGCGGAAATATTCGGCTATTCCCAAGAAGAGATGACCGCGACGGTTGGCTTTCCCGATATCGTCGCGGAACAGGACCGCGCGCGGGTCAGGAAGCAAATGCATCACCTGCTGACGCACCAATCGAAAGATGTCGAATATGCGTTCAAGGGAAGACGTAAAGACGGCGCGCCGATTTACGTCGAAGTGCACGACAAGGCGACGGAATATCAAGGCAAACCAGCAATCATCGGCATCGCCCTGGATGTGACGGAACAACGGCAAACCCTGGAATTGCTCAACCAACTGGCGTTTTTCGATGCACTCACCTCGCTGCCCAACCGCACGCTGTTTTTGGACCACCTTAAATCGGCGATGGCCAACGCCAAGCGCCACCACACCCTCATGGCGCTGGTTTATTTGGACATCGACCAATTTAAGGAAGTCAACGACACCCTTGGCCACCATCTTGGCGACCGCCTGTTAAAGAATATCGCACAGCGGCTCGAAACCTGCGTGGAGGAAAACGATACCGTCGCCCGCCTGGGCGGGGACGAATTTGCCGTCATTCAGACCCGCCTCGCCACCGCTGAAGCCGCAGAAACCCTAGCGCAGAACATTATCGAAGCGGTCAACCGTCCCTATCATTTAGATGGGAGCGAAGTCTATACCAGCACCAGCATCGGCATCACACTCTATCCATTGGAAGACGCGAGTCCCGCGCAATTGATGAAAAATGCCGACATGGCGTTGTTCGCCGCGAAAAATCAGGGACGCAACACCTACCAATTCTACTCCGCCGCCATGACCCAAGAGTCGCAACGCCGCGCGCAACTGCAAACCGGGCTGCGCCGCGCCCTGGAAGCGAGGGAATTCACCCTCGTTTACCAGCCGAAATTCAGCCTCTACAACGGCAAAATTGTCGGCGCCGAAGCCCTGTTGCGTTGGGCGCATCCCCAGCAAGGATTTATTTCTCCGGCGGAATTCATGCCGGTCGCCGAAGACAGCGGCTTAATCGTGCCGATTGGCCGGGAAGTGCTGCGGCTCGCCTGCCGCCAATGTAAGCAATGGCTCGATCAGGGACTCGCCATGCCACGTCTCTCGGTCAACCTGTCGGCGGTGCAATTCAAACGCGACAACCTGGCCAACACGGTCATGGACACCCTTCAGGCATGCGGCCTACCACCGCAACAACTCGAATTGGAAATCACCGAAAGCCTGCTGATGCAGCAGGCCGACAACACAATCAACGTATTGGAACAGTTCCGAGAGGCGGGTATTTTCATCTCGGTGGACGATTTCGGCACCGGTTATTCCTCCCTCAATTATTTGAAGCGTCTGCCAGTGGATATACTGAAAATCGACCGTTCATTTATCGACGAAATTCCTAGTAATGCCGACGATGTCGCCATTACTAGCGCGATCATCAGCCTTGGCCACCACCTTAACCTCAAGGTTATCGCCGAGGGCGTAGAAACCGCCGCGCAACTCGAGTTCCTGCAACAAACCGGTTGCGACGAAGTGCAAGGCTACTACTTCAGCAAGCCCCTGCCGGTGGCGGAATTCGAAGCGATGTTGAAAAGCGGCGTCGCGCCGCCCGCCTGTCAGTTCAGTCTTTTCTCCAAACCGTAGCCAATCGATCTTACCTTCCACTGCAAATAGCGCTATGTGACATTCGACGATAGCGGTCGGCGCGATATCGGGGTGGACGCCGATCATAGGGGCACGCAGCGAGGCGCCGCCGCGATCAACCCGCGCCGTGACGCGGATTTCCCCCGCCGGTTTAGCGGCGGCGTATTGCGCCGCCTTCCGCAAAGAGGACCCATGACGGCGCGCGCCGTCGTTTACCATCGCCGGCCGCTGCGTTAAATCCAGACAAGGCCCGCCCGGCGACCTCCTCCGGAGGCATTTGCGCATAAGGGCGCGGCGGGTCGGCAGCATAACGCTTACTTTGCCCGCGCCCCAGGGCAAGCACCGCAACCGGCCGCGCACTCTGCGCACTGCGACATGCCAACCCAATCGAAACGCCCTCCCGCCAGCCGCCCAACCGGGCGGCGATGTTTCGCACGCGATCATCCAACATCAGCGCCAACTAAGCAGCGTCGTATAGACCGATGCGTTGGGACTGCGCCACCGTCTGCTCCCTTTGTCCGCCGGACTGATTTTCCTTATCCGCGATCGTGCGGCGAAGCCGCTAATTCGCACCACGGTTGGGCATTCATTCCAGCGCCGCACCATCATCTTCCTTTCCCGCGCGGCGATCCTGCCAACGACCCAGGCGGCACGCCATTTGCAACAACGGCATGCGTTTTGCTTCATTTGAGCGCGCCCCCTCTGAAAACAACAATATTCGCCATGCCCCTGACAACTGCCCACTATCTCAAACAAATCGCGCAATACCGCGAGATCGCCAGCGACCTTGACGAACAAGATGCCTACCGCCTGTTCTCCGCTCTGCTCGACGTCGGCGTGCCGGATATAGAAATGGGCGCGCTACTGACTGCGCTGCGGATGAAATCCGAATCACTCTCGGAACTGTTGGGCTTTCATCGCGCGCTAACAGAGCGGCAATATACCTTGGAACCGCCCCGGAGCGAGATTTGGCCATTGGTTATCCCTAGCTACAGCGGCGCACGCGACAAGCTCAACCTCTTGCCCTTGCTTGCGCTGATGGCGCGCCATTTCGGCATTCCGGTGTTGGTTCATGGAACGCTGGAAGGCTATGGACGGGTCGCCAGCGCCTATATTTTCAGAGAGCTCGGCATCATGCCATGCACCTCGCTATCGCAAACGCAAAAAGCCCTGGACAGCGAGCGGCTTGCCTTCGTCCCTACCGCCGTGCTGGCGCCGGGGCTGACGACACTGCTGCAATTACGCGGGCGGCTGGGCGTGCGCAACAGCGCGCATGTATTAGTGAAGCTTCTCGATCCGTTTCACGGACGATCCATCCGGCTCGTCAGCGCTAGCCACGCCGAGCACCTCATGCGACTACGCGAATTTCTCCGGGTCAGCAATGCAAACGCCCTATTGCTGCGCGCCACCGAGGGCGAACCCTTTGCCGATCCCGCGCGGCGCCCACGGCTGGAATTATTTCGCGAGGGAGAAAGCCGGGTGCTCTTCGAGGCAGAAAGCGAAACCGTAAAAAACACGCTGGGCACCGTGAAAACGATCAACGCGGCCGACACGGCGGCTTGGATCCGCCAAGCGCTGGCCGGTGACATTCCTCTCCCGCTTCCGTTGGTCAACCAACTCGCCTGCTGCCTTTACGCCTGCGGCTATACCGACGAGTTAAACCAAGCCAAAGCGATTGCCGCCGTCAGCAGCGGCACCCTGGTTTTCGCACCCTAGACGAAAAAAACATGGGGATTCGTTGACATCCCCCAAATATTCTGCTATTTAACATTAAGATGCCTGCATAACAATATGTTATTTAGGCTTTTTAAGTTCACGTTTTTTATCCGGCGGGAAGTTACTTTTTCCCGTGCCGAGTATAAAATACGGGGCATGATGAAAACCGCCGGGGGGTAAAATATGCGTTCAGCCAAAATGGCCATCGTGGCATTGGCGTTGGCTTCATTAGCCGCCATCGGCGCCGCCCAGGGAGCGGGTATCCGCTATCACGGCGTTGCTTCCTTTACCAAACGGGTTCCCCATCTGCGGTCTTCCTATGCGTATGTGGTCGATCAAAAGAACGGCCTGACGCTTTATGCCAAAAAACCCGAAGTGCGCACGCCCATTGCCTCCATCACCAAACTAATGACCGCCATGGTCGTGCTCGATGCGCATCTGCCGTTAGGAAAAAAAATCACCATCGCCTCCATGGATAAAGACACGGTAAAAAACACCGTATCCCGGCTGCGAATCGGCACCCGGCTCTCGCGCCAGGAACTGTTGCAACTCGCCCTCATGTCCTCGGAAAACCGAGCGGCCGCTGCGCTCGCGCATAGCTACCCCGCCGGCTACACCGCCTTTATCGCCGCGATGAACCGCAAAGCGCGACAACTGGGCATGACGCATACGCACTTTGTCGATCCGACCGGCCTTCACAGCGCGAATCAATCCACCGCGGAAGACCTGGCAAAAATGGTCAAGGCCGCGTATCGCTATCCGCTGATCCGCCGCATTACCACAACGAGGCATTACACGGTCGAAACCAAGCGCGCCGCGCTACCTTATCGCAATACCAATATCCTGGTGCGTAACCGCCGCTGGAAAATCGGTCTGAGCAAAACCGGCTTTATTAACGAAGCGGGACATTGCCTGGTGATGCAAGCAAGAATCGCCCACCGCCCCATCATTATCGTGTTGCTGGATTCAGCGGGAAAATACTCGAGAATCGGCGACGCCAACCGCATTAAACACTGGATCGAACATAACGAACCGGCCTTTACCGCCGCGCTACGCCGAAAAATCGCCGCCAACAACTCCTAACGCACGCCGTACTGCTATGCTTCTTCTCCCGATAGCGGTATTGACGATTCCAAGCGGGCGATGAGATCGAGCATTTTACGGTGCTCCGCCTCCATTTTCATTTCCGCCTCGTGGCGATCGCTTTGGGAAAGCAGCCGGTCTTGCGATTTCTCGTATTGTTGCTTATAACCGTGGGCGTACTCTAGCAGCGCCTCCAATTGATGCAACCGCGTCTCCATTTGGCCGATTTTTTCATTTTTTTCCTTCAACAGCGGCAGCACCTGCGCCCTTAATTCTTCGCGAATTTGATCGGCGTTGCGGTGGCGCCCCTCACCGGTGTCGGCCCAATGCATCTCTTCTTCCAGCCAAGCCGCTATTGCTCTGACATGGGGAAATTCCGTTGTCGCCACTTGCTTAATTTTTTTCACAAACTGGCGCAAAGCGATGGCGACCTTGCGATAATGCTCGGTATCGACTTCTTCCTTGAAACTCGTGTAAATAAATCGCCAGATGAGGAACATGATCGCCACCGCCCCACTAGCGACGGTCATCATGCCAATCAAGCGGAGTAGATCATAAACAAGCCCCATGGACACATTCCTTTTATATTATTGTCTATTGGCCGCGCCGATGCGCCAGACTGAACAGGGCGTTCGTTTTTTACCTTGATTGTAGAAGGTTTCGCGGCCATTCTGGAATATTGCCCCATCCCTATTGAATGTGTCTATGCACAACGCCCATCTTGGCAGCCTGATTATTGAGGTCATGCTGCCGATTATTCTGCTGGTCGCTGCGGGGGGGCTCTGGCCGCACTGCGTTGGCGCCGCGCCACGGACGCTGCGCCGCCAGCTCAATCAATTAGCCTTCAACCTGTTCGTGCCGGCGCTGATGTTCGCCATCGGCGCCACTGCGAAGGTCGATGTCCAACTGCTGACCGTTCCCCTGCTTTTCGCCGTCGGCGTTCTGCTGTCGGCGGCGCTGCTTTACGTGCTGCTGTTCCGTAGTGGGCTGGCCACGGCGCTCTTGCCGCCGACCCGCGTCACCTTGCTGATCGGCGGCATGTTCGGTAATACGTTTTACATTGGCTTGCCGGTGCTGACGCACCTCTATGGCGCCCAAGCCGCGCGCTATCCCGCATACAATGACGTATTGGCCGCGCTGCCGCTGGTGTGGGGCTTCGGCGTGTGGCTGATTAACCGGCTCGGCGCGACGGCAACGTCGCCGCCCTTATGGCGCGTCCTGCTGACGCTGCCGCCAATCTGGGGATTTGCCGCTGGCGTCGCGCTGCATTTTTCCGGCTGGACGCCCAAGGCGCTGGTGGATGCCGCCCACTTCATCGGCCAAGCCACCGTACCGGTCATGCTGTTTGTCTTAGGCTTGTCCATTCCCTGGAAACGGCTGCGGCCCAGCCGCTACCTTCTCGGCATCGCCGCCTCGAAGCTATTGCTAACGCCAATGCTGGTTTGGATGGCGGCGCTGCTGTTATTCCATCCTCCCGCCGAACCGCAGCGAGCGGCAGTGCTGGAAAGCGCCATGCCGACGTTTTTATTTCTCATCGTCCTGGCGGAACGTTTCCGGCTGGATATGGAAACCGCCGCCCTATTGGTCGGATGGAGCACGGTATTGATGTGGTTGACCCTGCCCCTGTGGATTTGGGTGGTGCGTTAGCGCCGCCGCCTTCACGGAAATTCCGATTCAATCGGTCAATAACCGCTGAACAACCGCCCCTGCGAGCATCAAGCCAAACAACGGCGGCAAATAACTGATCGTGCCATTAACCGCCCGCGCCCTTCCCGGCCCGTCCACCGGCTGAGGCGGCAGCGGTGGGCGCGGCGATTCGTCGGAAAATACGGTCAGAATACCCCGCCGTATTCCCTGGCGCTGCAATCGCTTACGCATTTGGCGCGCCAACGGACACATGCGTGTCTGACTGATATCCGCTATCTGGACGCGGCCCGGGTCGAGACGATTCCCCGCGCCCATGCTGGAGGCAACCCTCAGCCCCCGCCGGTGGCTTTCCGCCACCAACACCACCTTGCACGCCAACGAATCGATGGCGTCAATCACATAGTCGGCGTCCGCCGGCACCAGTGCGTTCACATTATCGGTGTTCAGAAACGTCCGCAGCACCGTCGTCCGGCAAGCAGGATTAATCTCCTGGATGCGCGCCGCCATCAGCGTCGCCTTGGCGCAACCGACGGTAGAAAGCAACGCCGGTAATTGACGATTGATGTTGCTCGCCGCCACCACGTCATGATCCAGCAAGGTCAATCGGCCGACCCCGGCGCGCGCCAGCGCTTCCACGCAGTAGGAACCGACGCCGCCCAGCCCGGCGACAAAAACGTGCCGCGCCGCCAAGCGCTCCAACCCTGCGGCGCCGATCAAAATATGCGTGCGTTCGAATACTGAGGCAATCTGTGACATCCCGCTATTTTAACCGAACTCACCCGGCAAACGGACAAGAACCCCTCGCCATCGCTCCAGGCGCGCGAACATTCGCCGCGAATCGGTCAAGATGGCGCGGCGGCGCCTAGGTTCCTTCACTCGCCGCCCCATCGTCGCGCCCTCTCGCACGGCTCTTTTTCGATGATATTCCCGGGCGCTTTCCCAGCGCCGCCAAGAGCACGACCCACCACTGTTCGCTGGATTGCCGCGCCACCCAGTTCGGTTATCACGAAAATCAGCAATGCCCGCGGCAACGCGGGATTCACGAGATAAAAACCGAGTAGGCCAGCGACCCACAGCCGCCCGCCGATATCCACCCACGCCAGACGAGGCAACGGCCAGCGAAGGCGAACCAGTGCCCACAATACGCCCAACGCGCCCGCTAAGTTGACGAACAACCATCCCAGCGGGGTCAACGACGGCGGCGTCAGTCCGCCGCCCATCCAGGTATTCACGCGATATAACATCCCGATAAACCAGCGAGCGGATGGCGGCAGGGCGAGCAATCCCGTTATCAGCAAATCGAAAGCGGCAATACCTTGAATCATTCGCTGCGGATAGGAATAACCGTTCATCGCCACCACCCGTTGGGCCCGTCTCCGGGAAAAGGTAAGCCGCGCCGAGCAATCGTCATCAGCCCAACCATGGCGTCCCGCAATGAGGACCGCGCGGAATATTTCTTAGCGCGGTGGATACCGCCTTGACACGGTGCTGAATCATTTCGCCGCCATGGCGGCCGCTTATCTCCCGCCCGGCGGTCATCGTGCCGATCGCGCCGACTGACGATAGTCCCGCCCGGGGGGAACCCATGGAAAATACGCCGGGACGAAAATCCTCGCCGCTCCGCTCAAATAACGTAGAACAAAATAGCGAAGAAATGGCAGAGGCTGCCTGCCAGTACGAATAGATGCCAAATTCCATGCGCATGCCGCAGTTTCCCATCCAGGCCGTAAAAGATTAATCCCACGGTATACAATAGCCCACCCGCGAGAAGCCAAGCGAAGCCCCCCCAGGGCAAGGCCCGCAACAAGGGGGCTAGCGCCATGAGAATCAGCCAGCCCATCAGGAGATAAATAATGACCGGAAAGACGCGCCGCCCCTTTCGCGGCAGTGAATCCACCACGATTCCCACGATGGCCAGACCCCACACCACGCCGAACAACGACCATCCCCAGCCGCCGCGCAGCGTGACCAGAGTAAACGGCGTATAGGTGCCGGCGATTAGGAGATAAATCGCCGCGTGATCCAGCTTGCGGAAAAAGACTTTCGTCTTGCCGCGCGCGCTATGGTACACGGTGGAAAACCCGTACAGCAGCAGGAGCGTCGCCCCGTAGATACTCACACTGACGATTTTCCAGGGATCGCCTTGATACGCGGCCAACACGACAAGCACCACCAGTCCCGCCAGCGCCGCCACAGCGCCCAGCGAATGGCTGATTCCGTTAAAACGCTCTCCACGAGAGTACATCCAACCCATCCTTAACGGCTTGCTCCGCCCCCTCGACAAACATTCCACACGGAATGCGCCGGACGGACGCCGCCCGTACCGCCTGGCGGAATTCGGCTATCGACCCTCATCGCGACGCGCATCACCGCAGTATGCACCAGCACTATAGCCCCAGCGAATCCCACAGGCTGTCCACCCGCTGCTTGACCACCGCGTCCATCGCGATGGGCCGTCCCCACTCGCGGCGGGTTTCTCCCGACCATTTATGGGTGGCGTCGATACCCATTTTAGAGCCCAGGCCGGAAACCGGACTGGCGAAATCCAAGTAGTCGATGGGGGTGTTTTCCACGAGCAACGTGTCCCGCGCCGGATCCACTCGGGTGGTCATCGCCCACACCACTTCCTTCCATTCGCGGATGTCGATGTCGTCATCGGTGACGATGATGAACTTGGTATACATGAACTGGCGCAGGAAGCTCCACACCCCGAACATGACCCGCTTGGCGTGGCCAGAGTATTGCTTTTTCATGCTCACCACGGCGAGGCGGTAGGAGCAGCCTTCCGGCGGCAAGTAGAAATCGCTGATTTCGGGGAATTGCTTTTGTAGCAGGGGAACGAATACTTCGTTGAGCGCCACGCCCAAAATCGCCGGTTCGTCCGGCGGCTTGCCGGTATAGGTACTGTGGTAAATCGGATCGCGGCGCAGGGTGATGCGCTCGACGGTCAAAACGGGAAACGTATCTTGTTCATTGTAGTAACCGGTATGGTCGCCGAAAGGGCCCTCCACGGCGGTATCGCCGGGATGAATCACGCCTTCCAACACGATTTCCGCGCTGGCGGGTACGTGCAGGCTGGAGCCCAGACACTTAACCACTTCGGTTTTCGCGCCACGCAGCAAGCCGGCGAATTGGTATTCGGACAAGCTATCCGGCACCGGGGTCACGGCGCCGAGAATAGTCGCCGGGTCGGCGCCCAGCGCCACCGCCACCGGGAAGGGTTCGCCGGGATGGGCGGCGCTGAAATCGCGGAAATCCAGCGCCCCGCCGCGATGAGCCAGCCAGCGCATGATAACGCGGTTGGGGCCGATGACTTGCTGGCGGTAAATGCCCAGATTCTGGCGCGTTTTGCTTGGCCCGCACGTCACCACCAGGCCCCAGGTAATTAACGGCCCGACATCCTCCGGCCAGCACGTCTGGATAGGCAGCCGGCTTAAATCCACCTCCGCCCCTTCCCACACGCTTTCCTGGCAAGGCGCGCGGGTGACTTCCTTGGGCGTCATATTCAGCACTTGCTTGAATACCGGTAATTTATCCCAGGCGTCTTTCAATCCCTTGGGCGGTTCCGGTTCCTTGAGCAAGGCCAGCAATTTGCCCACTTCGCGCAATGCCGCCACCGAATCCTCGCCCATGCCCAATGCGACCCGGCGGGGCGTGCCAAAGAGATTGGCCAGCACCGGCATGGCATGGCCCGTGGGATGCTCGAACAAAATCGCCGGTCCGCCGGCGCGCAGCACGCGGTCGCAAATTTCGGTCATTTCCAGACGCGGATCGACTTCGGCGGAAACACGCTTCAGTTCGCCCTGCTTTTCCAGTTGCGCGATAAAATCGCGGAGATCATGATATTTCATCGTCGCCCTTGGCGTTGGATTAATCCCCCGCTATACCCATTCAAGCGGGCAAATACATCGGTTTACCGTCATTCAAATACAGCCATCCTTTAATCACGCGGTACAACACCCAGATGGCGGTCACGCCGATGACGACCCAACCCACCAGCACCCAGGTCAGGATCACGCCGACCAGCCACCACAGCAGGCTGTACCAAAAGGTGCGGATTTGCCAGCGGAAATGACTTTCCAGCCAGGTGCCGGCGACATCGGGCCGCTTCACATAGTTGATGATTACGGCGGCCAAGTAAGTCATCCCGAAAAAGAAGGACACCGCTTGCAAGGCGTATACCGCAATAGCGACGTTTTTCGCGCTGCGCAGGCGCGCTTCATTCGTCATGATCGCGTTCATGGTTTCTCTCCGAGAATGGCCGGCGCTACGGGTGTGCGAGGTAGCGAACGGCATAGTCAAGCGCAATCCCGGCGAAGACCGCGCCGCCTACCCAATTATTGTGCAGAAAGGCCTTAAAGCATTTCTCCCGCTGCCGGTCTTTAATCAACGTGTAATGATAAGTACTCACGCCCAGCGCCACGCCCAGACCGGAAAAATAAATCCAGCCAAGACCCATCTCCGCGCCCGCGCCCGCCAGGATACCGAGAAAGGCAAGATAGCACACCATCACCGCCGCAACATCATAACGGCCAAAAGTAATCGCGGCGGTCTTGATGCCGATCTTGATGTCGTCTTCCCGGTCCACCATGGCGTACTCGGTATCATAGGCAATCGCCCAAAAGGTATTGGCGGCAAGCAGCGCCCAGGCCACTGGCGGCACGGCTCCGGTATGCGCGGCGAACGCCATGGGAATAGCGAAACCGAAAGCAATCCCGAGATACGCCTGGGGAACCGCGAAAAAACGCTTGGTGAACGGGTAAGACGCCGCGAGAAACAGCGCCGGAAAGGCGAGCACGATCGTCAAGCGATTAAGCAGCAGCACCGGCAGAAACGCCAGTAGCGACAATCCGCCGGCCAACAGCAGCGCTTCCTTGGCACGCACCCGGCCAGTGGTCAGCGGCCGGTTCCGCGTTCTTTGCACATGCCGGTCGACGCCACGATCGGCGTAATCATTGATGACGCAGCCGGCGGAACGCATCAGCACGACGCCGAGTAAAAATATCCACACAATCAGCCCATCGGGACGACCGGCCGACGATAACCACAACCCCCACAGCGTCGGCCACATGAGTAGCAAGATACCGATCGGTTTACTTAACCGCGTCAGCTCCGCGTAAAGCTTGAGGCGTTCCGGCAAGGTCATCGTTTAAAGGTCCAAAATACCCGGCAGAAACACCTCGGTCACCAGAATCGGCCGGCCATGAAGATGGAAAACCGAGCGCCGCGCCCATAGCCGCGACGGCGGGTCGGACAACACCCGCGCCGCGCGGCGGTAGAGCGCGTGCCGCCGCGTCAACGGCTTGAAACGCAGTGGCGCGCGATGTACCCGCGGGTTGGTGAATAACCGCTCGCCCAACGGCTTAGCGCCGAGCTGGCGTAAATTCCGCCAGCGGCCGCATAAACTGCGCACCGGCAACAAACTGAAGGCAAACACCACCGGCGTGTCACCGCAATATAAGTACACTTCCCGCCGCCGCGCGGGACTGCCCGCGCGAATGCCCATTTGCCGCGCCTCGCCCCGGCCCGCCGCGCCCGCATCGTAACGCACCGCGCGCACATTAAAAAAATAGGGGCAACGGCGGCGAATACAGCGGGTCAGCGAACCGCGCTCCGCCAGCCAGCGATAATACGCATTTGCCGATAAGTACCGGCGCCATGGCAGCGATTGATCGATTAATTTCATCGGAAACCGCCAAATGGCGGAATTATGCGCTAACCGTAACAAATCGGAAACCGTGAACGGCTAGATGGCTAGATTAAGTACCCTTCAGCGATCCTAGCGTAGACTAAACATTTCAGCCACAGGCTATCGGCCGGCGGCAACGGCTTGAACTCGATGCCGTATTCCAGCATTTCCTCGCCGCGAGCTCGGCCCACCCGGTGAATCACGGCCGCCAACGACAAGTCGGTCTTCATATCATCGATTGCCAGGGAAAATTCAAGCGCAAGGTGGTCTCCCTGCCCGCCCAAGGCGGCGGGCGCATTCAATTGGGCGCCCGCGCTGCTGAGATTGGCCAGAATGCCACTGACCCGCTCGCCAGCGGCGGTGGTGACGAAAACGGCGAGATTGACGCGCGCCCATGGCGATTGACGCAACACCTGACGCACCATCTGCGCGGGATATTCCAAGTGCATGTAAGGCGATGGACTTAGGCACACCCGCGTTACGACGGTATCGAAAAGATAAATATTCTGGCCGGTCAACATGCGGACTTCCACCTCCTCGCCCTCGACGAGGATCAGCCGCTGGCCACCAATGGCGGGGATGGTGGTGAGAAGACTCTGATCCTTGATATAACCGATGAAGTGCGCGAAATAATTGTTCTTCACGTCGCGCCGCAGTAGACGCAATTGCAATCGATCCCAAGTCTGCGGCTTAATGCCGTGCGGGGGAAACGTATCGGCCACCGGCGCCGTGACATCCATTTCCGGTTCGACCCAGCCAGCGGCCAGGTGCGCTGGCGCATCGAGCCAATTTATATCGCGGAATAATCCGTGCCGCGCCGCCTCCCGCAGCGCATTGCGGTCGGGTATGCGGCCGCCCTGGCGAAAAACGAGATGGCCGCCCCTGTCGAACAGCGGCCAGGGCAACGGTTCTTCAATGGGAATGTCACGCAAATCGATGGCATGAAGTTTCATCGCGCCGCGCTATGCATCAAGACCATACCACCGCGCCGGTGCGGGCACAGGGTGGAAGCCGTCGGTTGCAAACGCCACCATGGCCCTATGTTCTCGCGATAGGTTGGTGGCTAACGCTTGCTGATGCATTTGTTATATGTTTTTCATTATGCATTAACACAACACGGGTGATTTAAGTGCGTTCATCGCACCAACAAAATCAATATCTTTTGAGAAAATAAATATTTCGTCACCAACCCTATTAGATGCAGATTGGGAAAGCTTATGCATTATTTTCCGATTTTCTGCATATAAATTTAAAATAACATCTTGATTGTCGTATGAAATTATCCATTTCTTACGCAGCCCACGAACTTTCATAGAGAGTTTTTTATGATCTTGCTCTAAGTAGAAATTCATATAAAGATCAGCCCCTTTCCTAAAATAAGGAGGGTCCAGATATATAAATATATCTTCTTTTTTCTTGTCTAGTTTGCTGATAAATTGAATCCCATCACAATTTGACACTGATATACGATTTTTAGCACTTTCTATTTTTTGTATTCGGTTAATCATATCTTGTTTGTTAAATCTTGCATTAATCTTATATTTGCCGCTTTGGTCAAGGCCTCCGATTACACCACCTTTTATCACCCCAGAAACATTTGTCCTGTTAAGAAAGAAAGTTGATTTGGCTAATTCAAAGTAGTTAGCATTTCCTACTTGCTTCTGTATTTTCTTATATTTTCTCCAATTTATTACAGACACATCAACATCTTCGATCCATCTACAAAATTCATCAGGTCTATTGATTATAGTTTCCCAGAAAGCATAAATAGACTTATCAAGATCGTTAATATAAATGTGGTCAACATATCCCTCAAATAATAGCCTAAGCGCCAACCCGGCACCACCGGCATATGGTTCTGCATACCCAGATCCAAGCAACTGATTTTCATAAAATAACCTGGATATAAATGGAAATATACAATTCTTGCCGCCTGGATATCTCAACGGGGAATAATAAGCGCTCACTTTACTCATTCTTTCCGTGAGTTACCGTTATCAGTGCGCCAATAATACTTGATAATGCGATAGTTTGCTCCATATTGCTTGATGATTCATAGCTATGAGCACCTGTATGAAGTAATTGAATTATGCTTCCCTCCGTAACATTTTGATTTGACAAGGTAGTCTTTGCATTTTCATTGAGTGTTGTTTTAGCTTTCTGAAAGTTGCTTTTTATATAATCATCAAATTTCGTATTGTTTTCTTTAGCTGCTGTTTCACATAGTAACCGCAAGGACATTCTAATTAAGCTGGGAAATGTTTGCGATAAACGGTTTTTATCTTTGATGTAGAATTGATACAGATCTACTATGTCCCTGTATAGGTTACTTACCTCCCCCATACGTAGATATAGCATGCCGCCAAATAACTCTGCTTTCTTTTTGGAAGTGCGTCTTGATTGTCGTTTATTCTTTTCTGCGTCTTTAGATTTGCCAAATATTATGCAAGAGGAGTGGGATTTGTTTTTTTTATTTTGATCAACTAATTGCTGAGATGATGGCTCTAAGACCTCAATGACTTTTCCTCTGTTCTTTCTGGTTGTTATGACTTTTTGTTCTATTTTTCGCGAAATATCGGAAAGAATTGAATATCCTTCTTGATCATTATGAACGCTATGTAATTTTCCATCTTTAATAAAGAATCCCATTGATTTTAATATGTCTTCTTTAAAAACTTCCTCTTTCACAAAACGTTGGTTTAGATAAGGGTTTGCACTAATGATACCTGTCTCTTCCTCTAGAACAAGAAATAAGCTTTTCTCTTCTCCCATGAATTTATCAAGAAAAATATCCCGCTCAAGTGGTTGCCAAGAACCCGTATCACTATGCTTCCTATAGACATTGTTTAGTGCTATTTTCTTTGAACACACATTGCAAGGTATTTCTTCCGGGAAATCTGGAATTTTGATATCTGTTCCGTTCGGAGCAGCAACAAGTCCATATTTTATTTTTCCAAGAATAATTCTTCTGTTGCCGTCATACACAACGGGCTTTTTATCATGGTATACTACGGTAGGGAGTTCACTAAGATCATAATAATCTCCCATTTCTTTTGCCAAATTTGCCAAAGTCCATTTGCGCAAATCGTCGTCTAAAGCTCTGTTAACAATATCTTGGTCTACTGCGTATTCATCAATTGGATCACGCGGGTTTTCAGTCCATAGCACCAACTCATTGATATTTATAGCTTGTATTTTTTGATCCATCAATCCACCTCTCGCTGATTATCCAATCTCAACTTTAGACATCCGCGCTTCGCTCTTGCCACCCCTGACCGGGGCACCAATAACAGTTGAGCCCTGGAAGAACCGTACTGATCACTGATGAAGCCACCCTGCGACCTCAATTCTACATCCCCTCATTACCTCGAGAAGGTGAATCTCCGGGACTTCCGGTCGAAACCATCGCAGAAAACAAGTCTGGTAAATTCTATCCGCAGCCACTGCGCAATCTTCGGCTTGTTGCGTTTGCTCGTGTCCCCAAACCTGTCGCGAGCAGCAACGCGATCTCGCAAACCCAATACCATGCCAAGTGTTCTTGCGGTATCTTGTGAATGTTTTCGTGTTTTCCTGTATCTCGGATAACGTCGAATCGAGGACTGAATGGCTAAAGTTGAGACTATACCTCAAGGTAATCTTGCCGTCCTCCCAGCCAGCGTTGCAAATGGCGAGCGGCAATCCGAGGATCGTCCCGCAGCAGCGTGTCGGCGGCTTGACGCGCTACGTCCAGCAAATCGTGGTCACGGATAACATCCGCCACCCGCAGTATCGGCACGCCACTTTGCTTGGCGCCGAGAAATTCGCCGGGGCCGCGCATCTCCAAATCGCGCCGGGCGATTTCAAAGCCGTCGTTATTCTCGTAGATCACTCTCAACCGCATCCGCGCGACTTCCGACAACGGCGGCTGGAACAATAGGATACAGACGCTCGCCTCGGCGCCGCGCCCCACCCGTCCTCGCAACTGGTGTAATTGAGACAACCCCATGCGCTCGGCATGTTCGATGACCATCAGCGAGGCGTTGGGTACGTCCACCCCCACTTCGATAACGGTGGTGGCGACCAGCAATTGAATGTCGCCCTGCTCGAATTGCGCCATGACCTGGTTTTTTTCACGCACGGGCAGACGCCCATGCACCAGTCCCACGCGCAAACCGGAAAATGTCTGGCTCAGCGTTTCAAAAGTTTCCAGCGCGGTCTTCAACTGTAATGCCTCGGATTCCTCGATCAACGGGCAAACCCAATACGCCTGCCGCCCCCGGCTACAGGCCGTGCGCACCCGATCAACCACCGCCTCGCGGCGGCTATCCGCCACTAGTTTCGTCACCACCGGCGTCCGCCCCGGCGGCAACGTGTCGATCACCGACACATCCAAGTCGGCGTAGTAGCTCATGCTCAACGTGCGCGGAATGGGCGTGGCGCTCATCATTAACTGGTGCGGCTGCGCGCCTTTCTGGCGCAGCGCCAGCCGTTGATGGACGCCGAAGCGGTGCTGTTCGTCGACGACCACCAGCCCCAACGCGGAAAACGCGACTTGCGCCTGAAACAACGCATGCGTGCCCACGACCAGCGCCGCTCGTCCCGCCGCAACGGCATCGAGCACCGCTTGCTTCTCCTTGCGTCCCAGGCTGGACGCCAGCCACGCCACCTCGACCCCCAACGGCGCCAGCCACGCCGACAATTTACGGTAATGTTGCTCCGCTAGAATTTCGGTCGGTGCCATGATTGCGGCTTGATAATCGTTTTCCACCGCTTGCAGCGCCGCCAGCGCCGCCACCACCGTCTTGCCGCTGCCCACGTCGCCTTGTAGCAGCCGCTGCATCGGATGCGGGCGCGCAAGATCCGCGCTGATTTCCGCCCACACGTTTTGTTGCGCCGCGGTCAGTTGGAACGGCAACGCCGCCAGCAGTTTCCCGGTCAACCCCTCGCGACCGGTCAGCGGCGGTGCGTCCAGCGCCCGCCGCCGCTGGTAATGGCGGCGCATGGACAACTGCTGTGCCAGCAACTCGTCGAATATAAGCCGTTGCCACGCACCGTGGGTGCGCTCCTCTAGCGCGTCCAGCGACGCATCTGGGGGGGGGTGGTGCAAATAATGCAAACTGTCGTTGAATGACGGAAATTGCAGCGGCGCCAGTAGCGGCGCCGGCAGGATTTCATCCAGAGCGCACTGGGCGAAGGCGCGCGCGATCAGCTTGCGCAACGCCGCCTGGGATAATCCGGCCGTGGTGGGATATACCGGCGTCAGTGTCTCCGCGAGCGGCTGGCCGCCGCGCACCGGCCGGTATTGCGGATGCACCATTTCCAGGCCGAGAAAACCAGGCCGCACCTCGCCGAGCAAACGCAGCCGCGTCCCCGGCGACAACGTTTTTAACTGACTCCCGTAGAAATTGAAGAAACGCAACGTCAACTGACCGCTGCCGTCCTCCACTTCGCACACCAGCATTTTGCGTGGCTGGTATTTAACGGCGGCAGACACCACCGTCCCCTCCAACTGGACCGTTTTCCCGGGCAACGCGTCACCAATGGGGCACAGGCGGGTCTCGTCGAGATAACGCAGCGGTAGGTGCAGCAGCAAATCGAATGCACTGCGGATTCCCAGCTTTTCCAGCTTGGCGCGCGCGGCGGGCGTCACACCATCCAGCACCGCCGCCTCATCGAAATCCGGCGCGCCGGTGGTCTTGTCCATTGGCGTCTGTTCTCCGCCCGCGGATTTAGCTCCGCGCGGTCACCATCACCGCGTCCATTTCCACCAGCGCGCCACGCGGCAAGGCGGCAACGCCCACCGCGGCCCGCGCCGGATAAGGCTGGGCGAAATAATCGGCCATGATTTCATTCGCCTGCGCAAAGTGTCCCAGATCGGTCAGATAGACGTTAAGCTTCACGACGTCGTCCAGGGAGCCGCCGCTGGCAGCGGCGACGGCTTGGAGATTAGCGAATACGCGATGAATTTGCGCGCTGATTCCCGCCACGAGCTCCATTGTCTGGGGATCCAGCCCAATCTGCCCCGACAAATACACGGTATTGCCGCTACGCACCGCTTGGGAATAGGTGCCGATCGCTTGGGGGGCGTTCGGGGTGTGAATCGCCTGTTTATGCATCAAACCATACTCCAGTCATTGGATTGTTTTTGTTGATCAACACGCCTCCGGGACGGCCATCACGCCGGCGGACGGTTCTTTGCGCTCTGATCGCCTTCGCGCCGCGCTGTCTCGCCTTTCATGCGCGTAATCCGCACTACGTCGGGAATCGCGCGCAGGTTACGCATCACGTTCGCCAAGTGAACGCGATTTTCCACCTGCAAAACAAAGCACATGGTCGTGTACGTGCCGCCATCGTCTTCCGCCATGCTGACGTTCTCGATATTGGACTCGGCGGCGGCAATGCCGGCGGCGATCTTGGCCAGCACGCCGCGCTGGTTCGCCACCACCAGCCGAATATTCACTTTGAATAGTTTCTTGATCTGCGGATCCCATTCCACGTCCAGCCATTTGTCGGGATCGTCGCGATAAGACGCGATTGCGGGACAGTCATGGGTATGAATCTGTAATCCCTTCCCTTTCGTAATATGCCCAATGATCGGATCGCCCGGAATCGGCCAGCAACACCTGGCCAATTGCACCGCCATGCCTTCCGTGCCGCGGATTATCACCGCCCCGCCCTGGATAATTTTACGCTCGCCGCTCGCCGATTCGGCGGCCGCCAGCAGTTGGGTGGCGACAACCATGTTCATCCGCTTACCGAGACCGATATCGGCGAGAATTTCTTGCTTGGAGTTTCCGCTCACTTCACGTAACAGTTTTTCCCAACGGGCGTCGGTAATCTCCGCCGGATCGGTCTGTAGGGCGCGTAGCGCCTGATTGAGCAACCGTTCGCCCAGCACCACCGACTCTTCATAGCGCATGGTTTTCAAATGATGGCGAATATGCGAACGCGCCTTGCCGGTCATCACGTAATTCAGCCATGCTGGGTTCGGCTTAGCGTAATTGGCAGTAACGATCTCTACCCGGTCGCCGTTCTTCAGTTCGGTGCGCAGCGGCGCCATTTCGTGGTTTATCCGTGCCCCGACGCAATGGTTGCCGACATCGGTATGAACGGCATAGGCGAAATCCACCGTAGTCGCCCCCTTGGGCAAAGAAAGTATCTTGCCCTTCGGAGTGAAGACGTAAACCTCGTCAGGAAACAAATCGACCTTGATATGTTCCAGAAACTCCACGGCGTCGCCGCTCTCGGATTGAATTTCCAGCAAGCTTTGCAGCCATTGCAGCGTTTTTTGCGGCATGTCGCCGGCCTCGGCCTCGCTATTTTTGTACAGCCAGTGCGCCGCCACGCCGGCCTCGGCGATCTTATGCATTTCTTGGGTGCGAATCTGTATTTCGACCGGAGTGCCGAACGGCCCAAATAAAGTCGTGTGCAGCGATTGGTAGCCATTGGCCTTGGGAATCGCGATGTAATCCTTGAACTTACCGTGAATCGGCTTATACAAGCCGTGCAGCACGCCCATGGCAAGGTAGCAGGCGGACACGTTCTTGACGATAACGCGAAAGCCATAAATATCATACACTTCCGAGAATGTCAGCGATTTGTCCTGCATTTTGCGATAGACACTGTACAGATGCTTCTCCCGGCCGCTAACGACCGCGTCGATATCCGCCTCCGTCAACCGTTGCTTGATCGCGTCGAGAATTTTCCCCACCACCTCGCGCCGATGACCGCGCGCGGCCTTGATTGCCTTTTCCAGGACTTGATAGCGGTTAGGGTAAAAGTGGTAAAAGCTGAGGTCGTCGAGCTCCTGGTAAATGCTATTCAATCCCAGACGGTTAGCGATGGGCGCGTAAATGTCCAGCGTTTCGCGGGCGATACGGCGGCGCTTTTCCGGCGCGATGACGCTGATCGTGCGCATATTATGCAGCCGATCCGCCAGCTTAATGAGAATCACCCGCACGTCACGCGCCATCGCCAACAACATCTTGCGGAAATTCTCTCCTTGCGCGTGGGCTTCGGTTTGAAACGCGATTTTATCGAGCTTGCTGACGCCATCGACGAGATCGGCCACCGCCTTGCCGAATTTCTCGGCGATGTCTTGCTTGGTCGTGGCGGTATCCTCCACAACGTCATGCAGCATGGCCGCCATCAGGGCGGGCGCGTCGAGACGCCATTCGGCGAGAATCGTGGCGACCGCCAGGGGATGAGAAACATAGGGTTCGCCGCTAACCCGTAATTGGCCCTCGTGGGCGGTCTTGCTGAAGGCATACGCCGCCTCGACTTGGGCAATATCCTCTGTCTTAAGGTAAGCGTCCAGTGTCCGTATAAAGGACGCGAACGCCGCGCTTAAATCCGGCGCCGGTTCGGGTTCGGCGACAAGCGGCACGACGGCTGCCATCTTCTCTCCTTCGCCGCGCGGGTCCTATGCTTGACCGCGGTTGAGGATTTCCGCGCCCACTTTCCCTTGCGCGATCTCCCGCAGCGCGATCACGGTCGGTTTGTCACGCTCCTCTTCCACCATGGGGGCGGATCCCAGGGAAATCTGGCGCGCCCGGTAAGTCGCCGCGAGAACGAGCTCAAAGCGGTTAGGGATACTTTTCAAGCAATCGTCTACGGTAATTCGTGCCATTTTAGTTTCTCCATCAAGTCAATTCTCGGATCAGGGCAGTATAACGCGCGGCCTGCCGGCTTAATTCCAGCCGCCGCGCCCGGAAGACCGCCAGCAGGTCTTGGGCCGCCACATTGAAGTCATTGTTAATAATAACATAATCGAACTCATTCACGTGACGGATATCCTCCCTTGCGACAGCCAGGCGACGCGCGATCACTTCCGCGCTATCTTGCTTGCGGCTGATAAGCCGTTGTTTCAACGTCTCCAGCGAGGGCGGCAAGATAAAAATTCCACTGGCATCGGGAAAAATACGCCGAACTTGCGCCGCGCCCTGCCAGTCGATCTCCAGGAGAATATCGCTGCCCTCGCGCATTGCGCTCTCCAGCCAGCGCTGGGAAGTCCCGTAGCAATTATCATAGACGTTGGCGCTTTCGACAAAATCGCCGTGATCCAGCATTTGCTGGAAGCGCTCCCGGCTAACGAAATGGTAGTCCCGCCCCTCCACTTCGCCAGGGCGCGGCGCGCGGGTCGTATAGGATACCGACAACCGGACCCGGTTGTCCGCTTGCAATACTTCCCGCACCAAGCTGGTCTTGCCGGCCCCCGATGGGGCGGATATCACGAATAAATTTCCTGCGATCACTGCGATACACCTTCTCATCTAAATAAACAATAACGTTACGGCGCCTCATCCCGCGGCGCCGGGGATTTATTCGATATTCTGAATTTGCTCCCGCATCTGTTCAATAAGGATTTTGAGTTCCATCGCCAACCGAGACGTTTCGGCGATAGCCGACTTAGAGCCTAACGTATTGGCCTCGCGATGCAACTCCTGCATGAGAAAATCCAGCCGCTTACCCACTACGCCTCCTTGCTGCAATACCCGACGCGCCTCGTCTAAATGCGTTTGCAACCGCGACAACTCTTCGTCCACATCGACACGCTGCGCAAATAGCGTCAGTTCTTGGCGCACACGCTCGTTATCCGCATCGGCACCAGCCTCCTTCAGCGCGGCAGTCAGCTTATCGCGGAAAGCTTGCTGCAATTGGGGCACGAGGGGGCGAACTTGGCTAGCGTGAGCCTCCGCCTGGACAACACGATCCAACAACAACGCGTTTAATCTTTCGCCCTCCCGTTCGCGGGTCGTGCATAGCTCGTCCAGTGCGCTCTCCAGCAACGTTATCGCCGCAGATTGCAATTGTTCCTGAGAAACCGCCTGTTGCGCGATGACTCCAGGCCAGCGCAAGACCTCCCCCACATCCAAGTCACGGCCGGCAGGGAGGCATTCCTTGACTTGCCGGTTCAGTTCGGCCAGTTGCCGGATAAGCGCCGTATCCACGTGAATCGGCTTGCCACCGCCGTCATGGGAAACCAGGTGTAAACGGCAATCCACCTTTCCCCGCGTCAGACGCCGCCCGATCGCCTCGCGCATGAGCGGCTCCAACGGTCGTAATTCATCGCCGAGCCGGAACTGAAGGTCGAGATAACGGTGATTAACCGAACGCAGCTCAACATTGAGCACGCCGAACGCCCATTCCCGGGACGTCACGGCATAGCCCGTCATACTTCGTATCATGATGCATCGCTCCGAAAGTTGCGGCGTTCCCTTTACAGGATTCCGTCGCCTGCTGAATAATGCGGAAACCGTGCTCAACGTCATTCGCGTCACGCGCGGCAGGGAGAAAGCAATCAATGGCGAATACGGCGTCAGCCAGATGCCGAAACCAGCAAACGGCCTTGCCGTAACCCGGCAAGACAGCGCGCCGCCGCTCTGCATTCTTGAGAATAGTTAGCGGCGATCCGCTTGCCGCGCCGCGCGTGTTGCTCACGGTTCCAGAGAGAATAAACTACTATAGTTGCAAGGTCGATGCCAATACAATCCAGCCTAGCCTTACCGGTCGGCTATCAGCTACACAATTACCGTATCGCCAAGGTGCTGAGCCAAGGTGGGTTTGGTCTCGTCTACCTCGCCTATAACGAGGGCGAGGAACCCTTTGCCATTAAGGAGTACCTTCCCAGCGCGCTGGCGGCGCGCGAGGATGGCGCCATGGTGCTAGCCACCTCGGCCGACAACCTGGCCGGGTTCCGCTACGGAATGAAATGCTTTTTCGAGGAAGGCCGCGCCCTGGCCAAAATCAATCACCCTAACGTCGTGCGGGTGGTAAATTTCTTCCGCGCCAACGATACCGTCTATTTGGTCATGCAATACGAGCGCGGCAAAACGCTGCAAAAACTAATCCAGAACCAGCGCCAGGACATCACCGAAAATTTCATCCGGCGGGTGTTCTCCTCGCTGCTCAACGGCCTGCGGGAAGTGCATACCCACAAACTGCTGCATCTCGATATTAAACCCGCTAATGTTTATATCCGTCTCGATGGTTCGCCGGTACTGCTCGATTTCGGCGCGGCGCGGCAAACCCTGGCCAGCGAAAAACCCATGCTGACCCCCATGTACACGCCGGGCTTCGCCGCCCCGGAGCAATATGGCGCCCGGGAAATTCTCGGGCCGTGGAGCGACATTTACAGCATCGGCGCCAGCATTTTCGCCTGCCTGGCCAGCTATGCGCCCCAAGCGGCGGACGCGCGAACGGTAGCGGATAAGTACGTGCCGGCAAAAAAAATCTGGAGGGGCCAGTATACCGAGCAATTGTTGGGTATTATCGACCAGTGTCTGCAATTGGATCACATGCGGCGTCCGCAAAGCGTGTTCGCCCTGCAAAAAGCGCTAATGGATACGACCACCCCATTAGATAAGCCGTCCTGGCTGGAGAGTCTCCGCGAGGCCTGGGCGAAACGAAAAATCTAAATTTAAGCGGCGAACGCCGCTAACACAACCGATGAAATTTTCCATCTTTCAGGCCAGCCGTCAGGGGGGCCGAAAATATAACCAGGACCGGGTCGCCTACTCCTATAGCCGCCATGCCCTGCTCCTCGCCGTCGCCGACGGGATGGGCGGACATATCCATGGCGAAGTCGCCGCGCAAATCGCGGTGCAACTGCTGGCCGAGCATTTTAACAAAAATGCGCATCCCATTCTCGATGACCCGTTCCGCTTCCTCAAGATCACCATGCATCAGGCGCACGGGGCCATTCTCAACTATGCCGAAGACCACCAGCTTGCCGATTCCCCCCGCACCACCTGCGTGGCCTGCATTATTCAGCACGACACCGCCTATTGGGCCCATGTGGGAGATTCGCGCCTTTATTTCTTCCGTCAAGGCAAACCCCTAGACCGCACCCAGGACCATTCGGTGGTGCAACGCTTATTCGACCAGGGACGCATCAGCGAAGCCCAGATGGCGACCCACCCCGAACGCAACAAAATCTACAATTGTCTGGGTGGCGATTATTCACCGGAAGTCACGCTGTCGAAAAAAACGCCGCTGCTCGACGGCGACTCCCTATTGTTATGCAGTGACGGGCTATGGAGCATGCTGTCCGCCAACGAGATCGCCTCGATCATCGATGCCTATCCCATTGAGCGGGCAATGCACGAAATGATGGATCATGCCGAATTTCGCGCCGGCGAAAACAGCGACAATATCAGCGCGGTTGGCGTCGCGTGGGGCGAAGTCGCACAGCCCCAGGAGCGCCCCACTATCTCCACCGCCGTCATGCCGCGAGATGCAATCACCACCCGCATGAACAGCTTCAATGTCGCGCGCGGCGCGGATGGCGAAGCCCCCATTACCGAGGAAGACATCGAGCGAGCGATCCGCGAAATCCATCACGCCATTCAAAAACACGCCAAATAGGGCCACCCCGCCGCCGCTGGCGAAGCGTGTATAATGGAGCGTTTCGTACGATAGTCCAAACAGCCGATGCGTCCCAGTCAACGACAACCCGATCAATTACGCCCTCTCCGCTTTATCCGCGATTACACCAAGCATGCCGAAGGATCGGTGTTGATAGAATGCGGCGACACCCGTGCAATCTGCACCGCCAGTATCGAGGAAAAAGTCCCGCCCTTCCTGCGCGGCAGAAACCAAGGATGGCTGACCGCCGAATACGGCATGCTACCCCGCTCCACGGGCCAGCGTATGACGCGGGAAGCCGTCGCCGGCAAGCAATCGGGCCGCACTGCCGAGATCCAGCGGCTGATCGGCCGCTCGCTACGCGCGGTGGTTGATCTTGAGCAGCTTGGAGAACGCACCCTTCAGATCGACTGCGACGTGATCCAGGCCGATGGCGGCACGCGCACCGCGTGCATTACCGGCGCCTTCATTGCCGTCCACGATGCCGTTTCCTTCCTACTACGCAAACAAATGATTGACCGTTCTCCACTGCGCGAATTTGTGGCGGCGGTCTCGGTGGGTATTTACGAGGGCGCGCCGGTGCTGGATTTGGATTACTTGGAGGATTCCGCCTGCGAAACGGACATGAACGTTGTCATGACCGCCAGCGGCGATTTTGTTGAAATTCAAGGAACCGCCGAGGGAAAACCGTTTCAGCGCGCCGAAATGGACGCCATGCTCGACTTGGCGCAGCAAGGCATCCGGCAATTGATCGCCGCGCAAAAAACGGCATTGTGTGTAAGCTAGGCCGCTGCTTCTAGAGGGAGACACCATGGAGCGACTCGTCATCGCCAGCAATAACCCCGGCAAACTGCGGGAAATCGGTCATATTCTGCGTCCGTTGGAAATCGAGGCGCTGCCCCAATCGGCATTCAATGTGCCGGAAGCCGCGGAACCCCACTGCACCTTCATCGAAAACTGCATCGTCAAGGCCCGTCATGCCTCGGCGCACACCGGCCTACCCGCGCTGGCGGATGATTCCGGCATTTGCGTAACAGCGCTAGGCGGCGCGCCCGGCGTCTACTCCGCGCGCTATGCCGGTGAGCCGAAATCCGACGAACGCAATAACCAGAAACTGCTGACGAGTCTGGAAAACGCAACCGACCGGCGCGCCCATTATTACTGTGTGATCGTGCTGATACGCCACCCTGACGACCCGCAGCCGCTCATCGCCGAGGGCGAGTGGCACGGAGAAATCCTGCGTGAGGCGCGGGGCGCCGGGGGGTTCGGCTATGACCCGCTGTTTCTTATTCCCGTGTTGGGGAAAACCGGCGCCGAATTGGCTTTGGAAGAAAAAAACCGGATCAGCCACCGAGGCAAGGCGTTAGCACAACTCACCCTCAGACTCAAGCACACGGGGGGAATCTAATCCCCGCGACAACCAGCGGCCAACCAATGCGAGTACCCGCCTTGCCGCCGCTGTCGATTTATCTCCATATTCCCTGGTGCATCAGGAAATGCCCTTACTGCGATTTCAACTCTCACACATTGCGCGGCGCGCTGCCTGAAAAGGAGTATGCCGACGCCTTAATCCGCGACCTAGCATTTTCCACCCCTCTCATCCAAGAACGCACGACGGACAGTATTTTTTTCGGTGGTGGCACGCCCAGCCTGCTATCGGCCGATACCGTCCACCGCTTGATAGAAGCTATCCGCCGGCGCGTGCCGCTGGCCGTGGATGTGGAAATTACGCTGGAAGCCAACCCCGGCGCGACGGACACCGCCCATTTCGCCGCCCTGCGTCAAGCCGGCGTCAACCGCTTGTCCCTCGGCGTGCAAAGCTTCCAGCCGGAGCACTTGCATTCCCTCGGACGCATCCACGACAGCCGGCAAGCGCAGCAAGCCGCCGAAGCGGCGCAACGCTATTTCGACAATTTCAATCTCGACCTGATGTACGCCCTGCCGAGACAAACCCAGCACCAAGCCCTGGAGGACCTTCGGATCGCGCTGGCTTTCGACCCACCGCATCTTTCTCTTTACCATCTCACCCTGGAACCGGGCACCGCCTTTTATCACGCGCCCCCGCCGTTGCCGGATACGGACACGGTGGCGGATATCCAGCAAGCGATTGCCGCCACGCTGGCGCAACGCGGTTATGCGCATTACGAAATATCCGCCTATGCGCGGGAAGGGCACCAATGCCGCCACAATCTTAACTATTGGCAGTTTGGCGATTATTTGGGGATCGGTGCCGGAGCGCATAGCAAAATCACCTGGCCCGGCAAGGTCATCCGCCAAGCGCGATCACGGCATCCATCCGCTTACCTGACGGAAGCCGGAAGATCAATTCACCGGGAAAAGACCATCACGGGATTAAACCTGGGATTTGAATTCATGATGAACGCGCTACGGTTGACGACTGGATTCCCCGCCCAGTGGTTCGAGGCGCGCACCGGACTCCCTCTCGACAGCATAAAAACGGCATTGGCCGCAGCGCAGCGGCAAGAATTGATCGTGTACCAAGACGGCTATATTCAGCCAACACTGCGCGGAAGCAATTTCCTCAACGATCTGCTACTGTTTTTTCTGCCCCCGGATGAAAAAACCCCGTCCCAAACGGGGCGGGGTTAAACGCTCTGCAGGCTAAAAACGATCAAGCTTTCGTATTGATATGCTGGCCTAGGGTCGGCGTTGTGCCACCGGGCTTTTGCGGCTGTGAAACGCTGTCGATCAATTGCAGCACGCCTACCCCCTGGGTAAGCAACGCTTTCTTGAGCACGCTCAAACCAACCGCATCACCCGTTCGCTGTCCCGAAACCGCGCCCGCAAGGGAACCAATTTGCGAGATTTCCATAACGATTTCCTTTTTCAACACGGAAAGGAAGCGGATGCCTCCGACCTCGGCTCCACCACTTCGTAAATTAAATATAGTCGATTCCTTAGACGATGTAAAGCCGAGTTAAAGACTCGGATTTTATCTCGCCGGCTTCCGCGAAAAGCGCTCGCCGCATGCCGCTTGAAACCGCATATTCATTGGCCGTAGTGCATTATCCCCCGCTGTATCGAGAGAAGGCCGATCTATATTTTTTATGGGGCAAATCGAAATTTTGCTTGCGCCGTCTCTCCGTTTCGGCTAAATATTCAGGTTTTACTTTTTCGGAAGGTCTCCTTCTTGCCGATGGCCGTCCACACTTAAAAATTTACGCTGGGCATTGCGCTCCGGCGATTTCCGGTGGACGGAATAAGATCATGGCGCATGGCGGCTGTTGCCGCCATGCGCGTTTATACTAAACCACTTTATGTCACACCTGATAAACACTTACACTCGGCTTTCCGTTGCCTTTTCCAAAGGCGAGGGCGTTTGGTTATGGGACGAGAATGGCCGGCGCTACCTCGACGCCATCGCCGGCATCGCCGTTAACGGCCTAGGCCACGGCCACCCACAGCTAGTCCAGGCGATCTGCGCGCAGGCCCAGACATTGATCCATACGTCTAATATTTACCGGATTCCCCGCCAGGAAGAACTCGCCGCCCGGCTCGCACGCCTGTCCGGCATGGATAAGGTATTTTTTTGCAATTCCGGCGCCGAGGCCAATGAAGCCGCCATTAAGCTGGCGCGACTCCACGGCCACGGCAAGGGAATCGATACGCCCACCCTGGTGGTCATGGAAAGGAGCTTCCACGGACGGACGCTGGCCACGCTCACCGCCACCGGCAACCGCAAAGTGCATGCGGGCTTTGAGCCGCTCGTCAGCGGCTTCATCCGCGTACCGTATAACGATGTTGACGCGGTCGCGCAGATCGCCGAACATAACAAGAAGGTAGCCGCCATACTCGTGGAACCCGTGCAAGGAGAAGGCGGCGTCCAGGTGCCCAGCCCCGGCTATCTGCAAGCGCTACGCGAAATCTGCGACCAAGCCGGCTGGCTGCTGATGGTGGACGAAGTGCAAACCGGCATCGGACGCACCGGCGAATGGTTTGCCTGCCAGCACGCGAGCGTTGTGCCGGATGTGATGACCTTGGCCAAGGGGCTAGGATCGGGTGTTCCCATCGGCGCCTGTATCGCGCACGGCGAAGCGGCGGAGCTATTCAAACCCGGCAATCACGGTTCCACTTTCGGCGGCAACCCGCTAGCGTGCACCGCCGCCCTCACCACCCTCGACGTTATCGAGCAAACGGCGTTGCGCCAGCAGGCGGTGGAACAGGGCGAATTTATTCGCGGCGCGCTAGCCATCCAATTGGCAAGCGTTCCCGGCATCGTCCAAATACGCGGCGTCGGCCTGATGATCGGCATCGAACTAGACCGCCCCTGTGGCGAGATCGTCAAACAAGCGCTGGCGGCAGGCTTGCTGATTAATGTCACCGCGGACTCCGTGATCCGCCTACTGCCGCCGCTGATTATCCGCCGTGAAGAAGCACGGCAACTCGTCGATCAGTTGGCGGATATTATTCAACGCTTTCTGCAAACCAGCGCAGGCTAAATTTACTGAATGTTGATGCAAGCCAACTCTTTGCCAACCCGACATTTCTTGCAACTGAAGGATTTCGACACTACGGTGATCGACTATCTGCTTGCCCGCAGCCGCCTCTTGAAGGCGCGCCACCGCCGCGGCGACGTTTACCAGCCGCTGCATGGCAAGAACCTGGCGATGATTTTCGAGAAAAACTCGACGCGCACCCGAGTATCGTTCGAGGCGGGGATGAACCAATTGGGTGGCGACGCCCTGTTCTTGAGCGCCCGGGATACGCAGTTAGGACGCGGCGAACCCATCGAGGATGTCGCCGAAGTGATTTCGCGGATGGTGGATGTCGTCATGATCCGCACTTTCGAGCAGGCGATCGTGGAACGCTTCGCCGCCCACTCGCGGGTGCCGGTCATCAACGGCTTGACCGATGAATACCATCCTTGCCAAATCTTGGCGGACATCTTTACTTATATTGAGCAACGCGGCCCAATTCGCGGCAAGACGGTGGCGTGGATCGGCGACAGCAACAATGTATGCAACACCTGGCTACAAGCCGCCAAACTACTCGACTTCAATATGCATGTGTCCACCCCTCCCGGCTACGAAATCGAACCGGAGCGCGGCGAAAGTTTCGAGAGCATGCACCTGGAATGCTTCACCGATCCACTCGACGCCGCTCGCGGCGCCGATTTAATCACGACCGACGTGTGGACCAGCATGGGCTACGAAGAAGAAGCCGAGGAGCGCAAACGCATATTCGCCGATTACCGAGTAGACCAGGAAATGATGGCGTTAGCCAACCCGGATGCGTTGTTCATGCATTGCTTGCCGGCCCATCGCGGCGAGGAAGTGGCGGCGGACGTGATCGACGGCCCGCAAAGCGTGGTATGGGACGAAGCGGAAAATCGGCTGCACACGCAAAAAGCGCTACTGGAATATTTGCTGCTCGGCCACATCACCGATTGAACATCCAGAGCAACACGCGCCATGGCGCGCTTCCGCTGCGCGAATAGGCGGCGCTAGACGCAGCGGCGTTCATCTCACCGCATTCGATTCAACCAATGGAAACACTTATGTCAACGATCAATAAAGTCGTGCTCGCCTATTCCGGCGGCCTAGACACCTCGGTCATTCTGAAATGGCTGCAAGACACCTACCACTGTGAGGTGGTGACCTTCACCGCCGACATCGGCCAGGGCGAGGAAGTCGAACCGGCCCGCGCCAAAGCACAAGCCATGGGTATTAAGGAAATATTTATCGACGACCTGCGCGAGGAATTCGCCCGCGATTTCGTCTTCCCCATGTTCCGCGCCAATGCCGCCTACGAAGGAGAGTATCTGCTCGGCACCAGTATTGCGCGTCCCCTGATTGCAAAACGCCAGATCGAAATCGCCCGCCAAACCAGCGCCAACGCGGTCGCCCACGGCGCGACCGGCAAGGGAAACGACCAAGTGCGTTTTGAACTGGGCTACTACGCGCTGCAGCCGGATATCCGGGTCATCGCGCCCTGGCGCGAATGGGATCTCACCTCGCGGGAAAAACTGCTGGCGTATGCCGAGCAGCATGGCATCTCGGTAGAAAAGAAAAAAGGCGGCGGCAGCCCTTACAGCATGGATGCCAACTTGCTGCACATTTCTTACGAGGGTGGCATTCTGGAAGACCCCGCCTGCGAACCGGAAGAATCCATGTGGCGTTGGACGGTTTCCCCGGAAGCCGCGCCCGACCAACCGGAATATGTCGAGCTGGAATACCGTGGCGGCGATATTTCCGCCATCAACGGCCGCACCATGCCGCCGGCGGCGGTACTCGCCGAACTCAACCGCCTGGCGGGAAAGCACGGCGTGGGGCGGCTGGATATCGTGGAAAACCGCTATGTCGGCATGAAGTCCCGCGGCTGCTATGAAACGCCCGGCGGCGCCCTCATGCTCAAGGCACATCGCGCCATCGAATCGCTGACCCTCGACCGGGAAACCGCCCACCTTAAGGACGAACTCATGCCGCGCTACGCATCGCTCGTTTATAACGGTTATTGGTGGAGCCCGGAACGCCGGATGATGCAAACCATGATCGACGCATCCCAGGCCACGGTTAATGGCTGGGTGCGGCTAAAGCTTTACAAGGGCAGCGTGATGGTGGTGGGACGCGACTCCCCGGGTGACTCCCTGTTCGACCCCGCCATCGCTACGTTCGAGGAAGACCAAGGTGCTTACAATCAAGCGGATGCCGCTGGCTTCATCAAGCTAAACGCGTTGCGAATGCGTATTGCCGCTAAGTTGAAATAATCTTAGGATAGGAAGACGGATAATACGCAGCCCGGGCGATACACAGGCAAGCAAAGCGGCGATGCCGTGCGCTGCCGCCCCATCCCGTGTTTATCCGCCGGCATGCCAACACATACCGTCGAGACGCCCCATGGAGCTGCCGAATGGCAATAGTTGCCCTGTTGGGCCGCGACGGCCCACACTGCCGCGAGACGCGGCAAGCCATCCTAAGGAGCCATGCTATGCCCTCATTTGACATCGTTTCGGAAGTCGACAAGCAGGAAGTCAAGAACGCTATCGAGCAGACCAACAAAGAAGTCAGCACGCGCTTTGATTTCAAGGGATCGGACGCCCGTGTCGAACAAGCGGAATACCAGCTGACTGTCCACGCGGACGATGATTTCAAGCTCGGTCAGGTCATCGACATCCTCAACGCCAAACTGATTAAGCGAGGCATCGACATCCAATGCCTCACCTTGGGAAAAATCGAGGAAGTCAGCGGCAACAAGGTAAAGCAATCGGTGACCGTCGAGACCGGGATAGCCGCAGAGCTGGCGAAAAAGATCGTCAAGCAGCTCAAGGACGGCAAGCTGAAAGTCCAGGCCAGCATCCAAGGCGAGGCCGTGCGCGTGTCCGGCGCCAAACGGGACACGCTGCAAGCGGCAATTCAGCAAGTGCGCCAGTCCATTACCGATTTCCCGCTACAGTTCCAAAATTTCCGCGACTAATCCCGCCCAGGAGTCCGCATCATGCCCAAGGTACTCGTCCCCATCGCCCAAGGCTGCGAAGAAGTGGAAGCGGTGACCGTCATCGACTTGTTGCGCCGCGCCGGCATCGAAGTCGTCAGCGCTGGACTGGACATGCAGCCGGTCAAGGCAAGCCAGGGCGTCACGCTCGTGCCGGACACCACTCTCGAACTGGCACTCAAGGATCAGTTTGATATGATCGTTCTTCCCGGGGGAATACCGGGAACGACGCATTTGAAGGAAGACGCGCGCATCCAGCATCTCGTGCGCCAAATGGACACCACAGGCAAATATGTCGCCGCGATTTGCGCCGCCCCGGCGGTGTTGGCGGAAGCCGGCGTCCTCCGAGGTAAGCGCGCCACCAGCTACCCCGGGGTTCTCGATCGGATGAACCTGCCCGATACCACTTATCTTACCGCGCCAGTGGTCAAGGACGGCCGGATCATCACCTCGCGTGGACCGGGAACGGCGATGGATTTCGCCTTGGAATTAGTGGAAACCCTGGCGGGAAAGGCAACACGCGACGAGGTGGAGGCCAGTCTGCAACGGCCTGCGAATTAATGTTTCTCGACAGGGTAGGGCGTCTACGCGACGATAACAGCCGGACATCTCGACGGAAGTCCGCCAAGCGAGGCGCTTCATCATGAAGCCGGCTATGGGAAAATATACCGCTAAAAAGAATTGGCGCCTGGAGGATATCGACTTTGGTGCCATCGATAGCACGCTGGTGCGGGATGACGAGCAGCTGTTTTTCCTGCTGACGTCCGCATCCTTCGTGGAAATCATGGCGGACCTCTATGCGCGCAATCTGGTGGCTCATTACCAGGACAACCCGGAAGCGTCTGCTTGGCTGACCGGCCATTGGCGGCAAGAGGAAATACAGCACGGCAAGTCGCTACGCGCCTATATTCGCGCGGCATGGCCGGAGTTCGACTGGGACCGCGCTTACCACGGCTTCGCTCAGCAATACGGCGCCCTATGCACCGCCGAGGAACTGGAATCCAGCCGGGCATTGGAAATGGCGGCCCGCTGCGCGGTGGAGACCGGCACGTCCACGCTCTACCGCTGCCTGTACGACTATGCGAAAGAACCGGTGCTAAAGCAACTGCTCACGCATATTAAGGCGGATGAAGTGCGCCATTTCACCCACTTCCACCGGCTATTCCAAACATACAACGCCATCGAGAAAAACAGCGCCGCCACCGTGGCGCGAATAATCTGGCGACGAATCCGGGAGATCGGCGACGACGATGGGTATGTCGCCTTCAAGCATGCGTTTATCGGACGTTACCCGGACACGCCGTTCAACGACGCGGATTACACCCGCTTCACCAAGGAAGTCAACCGCTGGGCGCGGCGGCGCTACCCTTACCGCATGGCGGTCGAGATGCTGCTCGCCCCCGTGCCGCTAACGCCATTTCTCAAACGCCTGCTGCGTCTTCCGCTGACCGCCGTGGCCCGGGCCACGATATTCTGAACACCCGCCCCGCTTGATTATCGCGTTAGTCCGCCAGCCCCTGAATCCAATGGCCGTACAGAACATCGGCAACGGCGTGCAGTGCCCGTACCCGCTCGCTCAGGTTCTGCTGCATCGCATCCGCGGACTGTACCGCGGGACTGGCGAGAGCGGCACGGATTTCCCCCGTTCCCGCCGCGCTCCAGGCGCGTACCATGTCTTCGGTCATTTCCACATGGCACTGCATCCCTAGATGCTTACCCAGCACATACGCCTGGTTTTGGCAGTGAGCGCTGCTTAGCGCCAAGGTCGCCCCCTGCGGCAATGCGAAGCTTTCTCCGTGCCAATGAAAGGTATCGAAGCGATGGATCTCCCCAAACCATTCCCGGGCGAGCGGATGATCCGCCACGGTGACCTCGCCCCAGCCGAGCTCCTTGACCGGCGCTTTCGCTATCGTGGCGCCCAATGCCTTGGCGATCAACTGTCCGCCCAGACAATGCCCCAACAGCGGAATGTCAGCCGCGGCAGCACGGCGAACCGCCTCGAAGGCCGATGGCAGCCAAGGTAAATCATCATTGACGCTCATTGGCCCACCCATAAAGACCAGGCCGCTGAACGCGGTCACTTCGCCGGGCAGCCTTTCGCCTTCATCCACGCGAATTAGCTGCCAGGGAATGCCACGCTGGGTCAGAAATGTGCCAAAATAACCGGGCCCCTCGAGGGCGACATGACGGAAAATCGCAACGGGTTTCATGAAAGCGGTCCTGATGAAATGGAAATGGCTCTATTTTAGTTTAATTTCCCTGGCCCTTCTAATCGCCGCGCCCGCGCTAGCGACGGATGTCAATGTCATCGGGCTGACCACCGGCAAGGCCGTGGTGACGATTAATGGCGGCGCGCCACGGGTGATGCGCGCGGGCGAAATCTCGCCGGAGGGTGTCAAACTGATTAGCGCCACCTCGAACGCCGCGATCTTCGCGTTCGATGGCCAACGGCGGACGTTGCATCTGGGGCAAGCCATCGCTGCGACTTATCGGGAAAAGGGCTTGCCCAAGGTAGTCCTCACCGCCAACGCCCAGGGGCATTTTCTGACGACCGGCCGTATCAATGGCCGGAGCATCCGGTTCCTGGTCGATACCGGCGCCAGCCTCGTCACCTTAAGCAGCCGCCAGGCAAACCAGGCCGGTATCGATTACCGCCGTGGGACGCCGGGGAGGATGGCCACCGCCAATGGCGTGGTGTCGGTTTACCGCGTCAGCCTCGATACCATCCGCGTCAACGGCATTACCTTACATCAAGTGGACGCCGCGATCATCAGCGGCGGCGCGCCACTGCCCGTCGCCCTGCTGGGAATGAGCTTTCTCAAACGGCTGGAAATGAAGCGGGAAGGCACCACGCTGACCCTAATCAAGCAATACTAAAGGCGCTTGGAACACCCGTGAAAAACCCGCCACGCCCCCGGAGCTGCCTGAAAACATAGCAAGTAGGCGCCGGAAACGCGCAAAAGGAAGGTAACCACCCACATACCGAAGCGCGCGCACAAGCCGTGCAGCGCCGTTACTTAGGCAATTAGCGGATCGCCACAGGTTTTGTCGCGCTCGATCAGCGCATAAGCCGAATGGTTGTGAATCGACTCGAAATTTTCGGACTCCACCACATAAGCGTCAATTCGCGGCTCCTGATTAAGAAAGGCGGCAATGTCGCGCACCATATCTTCCACGAACTTTGGATTATCATAGGCGCGCTCGGTAACATATTTCTCATCCGGGCGCTTGAGTAGGCCGTACAGCTCGCTAGAAGCCTGTTGTTCCACCCACTGCACGATTTCCTCGATCCATACGAAATCATTAGTACGCACCGTTACCGTCACATGGGAGCGCTGGTTATGGGCGCCATAGGCGGAAATTTTCTTGGAACAAGGGCACAAGCTGGTGACCGGCACCACTACTTTCATGGTGAACTGGTAGTCGCCATCGTGAATGGCGCCGATATAAGTGACTTCGTAGTCCATCAAGCTCTGCACGCCGCTCGCTGGGGCCGTCTTATTGATGAAGTAAGGAAAACTCATTTCAATATGCCCCGACTCCGCCTCCAGACGCTTCACCGTGTTACGCAACATGGGCTCGAAGGATTCTACCGATATCTCGCGCTCGCGGCTGTTGAGTATCTCCACGAAACGCGACATATGAGTCCCTTTGAAATTATGCGGGAGGTAAACATACATATTGAACAGCGCCACCGTATGCTGAACACCGCTGTTCTTATCCGCCACCTTCACCGGGTGGCGGATGGATTTAATGCCCACTTTGTTAATCGCCAAGTGGCGACTGTCGGGCGCGTTTTGCACATCGGGCATCGCCGCCGCGTCGCATTGATTCATCTTAGTGATCCTTGCCAGTCAAAATTTAGACGAAGTATAAACCATCGGCTAAACCCGATCAATCTGATCGGATAATGTCGCCCGAACGGCGGCGACAATACCGTCTTTATCCAGCCCGCATCGTGCCAATAATTTCGCCATGTCGCCGTGAGGCAGAAAACAGTCGGGCAGGCCTAAGCGCAGCAGCGACGCGCGAATACCCTGCTGGGAAAGCGATTCCGCCACCGCGCTGCCCGCACCGCCCATGACGGCGTTTTCCTCCACGGTCACCAGCAAGGCGTGCTCCGCCGCTAGGCGAGCGACCAGCGCGTCGTCCAGCGGCTTGACAAAACGCATATTGACGACCGTGGCGTTAAGTGCCTCGCCCGCCTCAAGCGCTGGTTTCACCATGCTGCCGAAGGCAAGGATGGCGGTTGTTTCCCCCCGGCGGCGTATTTCCCCCCGCCCCACGGGCACAAGGCGGACGTCCCCTCGCGGCATCACTCCAATGCCCGCCCCACGCGGATAACGCACTGCTGCGGGACCATCTAGGCTATAGGCGGTATCCAGCATCTGGCGGCACTCGTCCTCGTCCGCCGGCGCCATAACCGTTAGGTGAGGAATGCAACGCAAATAGGACAAATCGAAGCTGCCGGCATGGGTCGGGCCATCCGCGCCCACCAACCCCGCCCGGTCGATGGCCAGCACCAGGGGTAGACGCTGCAACGCCACATCGTGGATGAGTTGGTCATACGCCCGTTGCAGAAAAGTAGAGTAAATCGCCACGACCGGTTTTAATCCCTCCCGAGCCAGACCCGCCGCAAAAGTGAGTGCATGCTGTTCGGCGATGCCCACGTCGAAATACCGGTCGGGATATTCGGCGGCGAAGCGCATGAGGCCGGAACCTTCACCCATGGCGGGCGTAATGCCGATCAGGCGCTCATCTCGCGCCGCCGTGTCGCACAGCCAGTCACTGAACACCTGGGTATAGGTCAGCGCACTGCCGCTTTTCTCGTCCAAGCCCGCGTCGGGATCGAACTTCGCCACCCCGTGGTAGCGGCAGGGATCCTCCTCGGCAAACTTAAAACCCTTGCCCTTCTGCGTCACGACATGAAGGAACTGCGGCCCCCTGAGCTGCTGAATATTACGCAGCGTCGTGACCAACACCCCCAAGTCGTGGCCGTCGATGGGACCAATATAATTAAAACCGAACTCCTCGAACAGGGTGCCCGGCGTCATCATGCCCTTCATGTGCTCTTCGGCACGCTTAGCCCACTCCAGAATCGGCGGCACCGCGCCCAACACCTTCTCGCCACCGCGACGTAGACTGGAATAAAACGGCCCGGACATCAATTTAGCCAGATAATTATTCAACGCGCCCACATTGGGGGAAATCGACATATCGTTGTCGTTGAGCACCACCAGCAAATCGACGTCCATCGCTCCGGCATTATTCAGCGCCTCAAAAGCCATGCCGCCGGTCATCGCGCCATCGCCGATCACCGCCACCGCGCGCCGCTTCCGCCCCTCGCGTTTTGCCGCCACCGCCATTCCCAGCGCAGCGCTGATAGACGTGCTGGAATGGCCGGTGACGAAAGCGTCATACGCACTTTCTTCCGGCTTGGGAAAACCCGAAAGACCTTCCGTCATCCGTAAAGTATGCATCGCCTCACGCCGTCCGGTGAGAATCTTATGGGTGTAGGTCTGATGGCCCACATCCCAGACCAGGCGATCATCGGGCGTATCGAATACATAATGAAGGGCCAGGGTCAGCTCCACGGTCCCTAAATTAGAGGCCAGATGACCGCCGGTTTGGCTCACGGTGTCGATGAGAAAGGCGCGCAGTTCATCGGCCAACGCCGGTAATTGTTTACGCTCCAGCTGCCGCAGTTGCACCGGACTATCGATAGTGGCCAGCAACGAATCCATCGTATTCAAAACCGCCGCTGCACGATGAAACCCGCCAGGTCGCGCAGTCTCTCCGCTTCTCCGCCAAACCCCGCCAGAGCGCCGAGCGCATCGCGATAGAGTTCGCCGGCCATATCCTGCGCACTGTCCACCCCCAGCACTGAAACATACGTCGGCTTATGGCGCGCGGCATCTTTACCCGCGGTCTTTCCCAAAGTCGCCGTGGATGCCTCGGCATCCAGCACATCGTCGACGACTTGGAACGCCAAGCCGACGCACTTGGCATAATGATCGAGCCGATCCCGGCGCTCCTCCGTCAACCCGCGGCCGCAACCGGCGCCGAGCCGAACGGCGGCGCAGATCAAGGCGCCGGTTTTGTGAATATGCATCAACTCCAATTCCGGTAAATTAAGAGACTGGCCTACACTCTCCAAGTCAATGGCCTGTCCTCCCGCCATTCCACGGGAACCAACCGCCTTGGCCAGCATACCGACCATTTCCAGCCGCTCTTCCGGGCTGGCGACGGCTGTTTCCGCCAGCACCTGAAAAGCCAGGCTATGCAGGCTGTCGCCCACGAGCAACGCGGTCGCTTCATCGTATGCGATATGGCAGGTGGGCTTACCGCGGCGCAGCGCATCGTCGTCCATCGACGGCAAATCGTCGTGCACCAGGGAATATGCATGAACCAGCTCAACCACCGCCGCCATCCGCGCGACCTGCGCGGGATCGGCGCCGGTCGCCTCACCGGCGGCGAACGCCAGCAACGGCCGCACGCGCTTACCGCCGTCGAGCACGGCATAGCGCATGGCGTCATGCAGCCGGCTAGGAACCAGGGAGGCGCTTGGCAACAAATCGTCCAGGACGCGTTCTATCCGCTGGCGTAATCTAGCCGCCCATTCGTTAAAATCAGCCGATATCTTCCGCACCGGATGGATCTCCCACATCGGCGAGATTCTGTAATGTATTGGCCGCCGTCAACGCGCGCACTTGCTGTTGCGCGCCTTCCAGGGATTTTTGACAAAAATGAAGCAGCTCCGTGCCGCGTTTATACGACGCGAGCGATTGTTCCAGCGTTAACTGCCCCGCCTCCATGGACGCGACGAGGCCCTCCAGTTCGCTCAAGGCGCTTTCAAACGTTAACGATTTTGGAGAGGCTTTAGCCATGCGCGTGAAGAGCGGAAAACCGTAACCTTACCGCAACCGGCGGGAAGCGGTCAATGAAGCAAAAACACCGCATCGCGGGAAAATCCGGAGAAACGCAGCACGCCATTCAGTTTGAGGATGGCCCATAGCCAGTAACCGGCGCGCCACAAGACCAACAACCCATTCATTCGCCAGCACAGCCGCCAGGCAACCGACATCTCTTACGCCATACCGTTTAACCGGCACCAACCCAGAATGCCTGGTCCATCCGAAGAAACTCATCGTAGGGAATGTAATGAGAGCCGTCGCAAGAAAAAGTCAGACCGACAACGCCGTTGAAGATATTCAGCGTGCCGGAACGCAAATAAAGCATTTCATCCATGAAACGCAGCGCGCGAAAACTATCCAGCACCGCACGGATGTGCGCCACGGGCACCAGCGCGTTAGCCGGATAAGACATCCGGGGATACGCCAGGCAACTATCGGGATCAATCAACGCCTCGATATCCAGCAGGCGGTAACGATAGGGGTCGCCCATCACCCAAATCACGGCACGGTTGCTGGAAAAATGCAGCATCACATGGAACACGCCGTGCTCGGCCATCAGTTCCTCCACCACACCCAGCACGATATCGAGATGCCGGTCCATTTCGCTTTCCGCCCGGGTCTGGTGAAATACCGCGCCGCGAATGGAAGGGTCTCCCTTAATTTGCCGCCAGTGCCTCGGCTCCTCGTAGAGCTCGCGCGTCAACGGCAAATCTCGCAAATCGAAATCCGCGCCGACAAACCCCAATGCCGCCCCCACCGCGTTACGCACGATCTGGATAGCGGTCAGCGACGGACGCCGCGCCCGTAGGCTAATATACGCCTGCGATAAGAGAAAACCCGTGCTGGGAACCGCCTCTCGCAAATAGGGCCGCTCCGACCGGTCTCTGCCGAAGTTCTCTTCCATCAGCCCCTCGTGGCCAACGTTATCGCTAATCTGCACCCCGTCAGTATCCAAGGCGTAGAGCGACTGGCAGGAGGGCAGTGTCTTCAACGCCTCGCGCAACGCGGCATCGAGTGGCGCGCGCGCGCCCCACATCTCGCCGCAAGCCGCCGCAAGCCGCCGTAACGGTTCTTGCAGCATGGTGATAAGCGCTTCGCGCTGACACGCAATGCTTTCCCGCAATGTTTCCGTGGAAGAGGGCATACCTGACTCTTTGAAGTTCCCGTCTTGTTGCTTTCGGCCCATTCTGATTGTGGAGGCGCGCTCCTGTCAATCGACGCGCCCCTCTACCTTACCCCATAAAAATTTCTTTAAAATGACGCAAACCGTTCAATTACCATTAAAAATTTTGTACCATCCGAATAAACCATCGCGCATTTTCATCCATACATCGCGGTCGGCGGCGCGGCTCAAGCCGCACGGGAACCCATCGGCAGACGGGCCGGCCTCGTCGGAAGCAGAGAGATGGTATGATACTTGCTTTACTGTAACATACTTGTCATGAACGTACGGAGGGAAACGACCGACGACACCTTCCCGATGCGGCAGCGCGTTAGCGATCCATGCGCCAATCCTGCTCGACGATTGATTGTTGAAACGGCTTAACGCCACCACCTATTGTTTAAAGACCGCACATTATGAAAAAAAACTTTCCCATCACCAACCGGGAAAACGATTACCCGGCAGAAACGCATATCGTTTCCACCACCGACTTAAAGGGAATAACGGATTACGTCAACGACGACTTTATCAAAGTCAGCGGTTTTTCGGCGGAGGAACTACTTCGCAAAAACCATAACGTGGTTCGCCATCCGGACATGCCGCCCGCCGCCTTCGCCGATCTCTGGAACGTGATTAAACAGGGCAAGCCCTGGATGGGCGTGGTCAAGAACCGCTGCAAGAATGGCGACCACTATTGGGTGGACGCTTATGTCACCCCCATCTACGAGGGCAATCAAATCACGGGCTATCAGTCGGTTCGCGTTAAGCCAGAGCGAACACACGTCGCTCGCGCCGAATCGCTCTATCACGCATTAACGCACGGCATACCTAGCTGGAAGCGGCTACTCCAGTGGATCCAGCCGGGTCTTTTGGCAAAAATAGCCCTGGGTTATATCGTGGTACTCTTCCCCGTGTTTGCGGTGCTTTTCTTTGGCGCAACGCCGTCGCCAGCCCTTGCCGGAGTGGCGGCGCTTGCCGGTGTCGGCGGCGGGGTCGTCGTGGCGGCATTGATCGCGAGGCCTTGGCGCAAAGCGGCGCAATCCGCGCGGGAAATTTTCTATAATGCCGTCGCACAACGTGTTTACACGGGAAGAAACGATGAGCTGGGACAGTTGCAACTGGTCATTCAAGCGCTGCAATCCCAAGCCCACACGGTCGTGTGGCGCATCGACGATGCGACGGCGCAGCTTGACGGCATCGCCAACCGGAGCGCCGCGGTGGCGGAACAAACCAGCGGTGAAATTCAGCAACAGCGCGAAAAAATTAGCCGGGTAGCGGCGGCGATGGACGAAATGTCCGCCACCGTGCAAGAAGTAGCGCGCAACGCCACAAACACCACCCTGGCGACAGGGCAAGCGAATCATGCGGTAAACGACGGGAAAGCGACGATCAACCGGACGGTCGGCGAAATTAACCAACTAACGGAACAAGTAGAGCAAATCGCGGACGTCATTCGCACGCTCGAGGAAGATAGCGAGAAAATCGGCTCCGTCGTAGACGTGATACGCAACATTGCCGACCAAACGAACCTATTGGCGTTAAACGCCGCCATTGAAGCAGCGCGCGCGGGAGAGCACGGGCGCGGATTCGCGGTAGTGGCCGATGAAGTGCGCACTTTGGCCAACCGCACCCAAGCATCCACCAATGAAATTCAGCAGATGATCGAACAGCTGCAAGGAGAAGTGAGCAACGCCATGGCCGTTATGGCGGAAGGCCAGCGAATGACGCAAGAAAGCGCCGCGCAGGCCACGCAAGCGGGCGCGACCCTGGAATCCATCACCCAAGCGGTGAGCGCCATTACCGAAATGAGCACACGAATCACCACCGCGACAGAGGAACAAGGCGAGGTTTCCAGCGAAATCAACACGCACGTGGCCAGTATTAACCAAGTCGCCGGGCAAACGGTACAAGCGTCTCAAGAAGCGGCCGGCGCCAGCCATGCCCTAGCGAGCGAAGTGACTAAGCTGCGCTGCATGATGGGGCAGTTCGGCGTCAAGTAGAAATCCCGAAGGAAACACTTCCTCCGGGAGAAGTTGCAGGAATGGTGGCGCTACGCCGCAAAATTTTTCGCTGCGAAATCCCAGTTCACCAGATTCCAGAACCCACCGATATACTTGGGGCGAGCGTTGCGATAGTCGATGTAGTAGGCGTGTTCCCACACATCGCAGGTCAACACCGGCGTCTGCCCGGCGGTTAGCGGCGTGCCGGCGTTGCCAGTATTGACGATTTCAAGCGCCCCCGCAGCATTTTTTACGAGCCAAGTCCAACCCGAACCAAAGTTGGTCACGCAGGAGGTGGTGAACTTTTCCTTGAACGCCACAAACGAACCAAACGCCTGGTTGATCGCATCGGCTAACGCGCCGCTGGGCTCACCGCCACCCTTGGGCGACAGACCGTTCCAATAGAACGTATGATTCCATACCTGAGCCGCATTATTAAACAAACCGCCAGAAGATTTTTTAATAATCTCTTCCAGCGGCAGATTCTCGAATTCGCTCCCTTTAATCAGATTATTCAGGTTTGTCACATACGTTTGATGGTGCTTGCCATAATGGTATTCAATCGTTTCCGCGGAAATATGCGGCTCCAATGCGTTCTTCTCATAGGGTAATACCGGCAGCGCGTGCTCCATAATGTTTCTCCACAGTCAAAAAATAACTCGGTCGATATTGAAAACCACGGTTCCTGCCAACCAAGAAACTGGAATTAGTCTAATTAATAGACTTTGACAGGATTCTGGGCATTATACTGAATGGGCGCCCCAAACGGCAACTTCATTGGTCCATCGTGGCGTCGCCTTCCCCCCGCCTCACTATAGCTTAGATTCGCCGGCTCTCAACAAAGTAAAATCGGGGAAACAATTGCGGCTTTTTCTCGTTTGGAACACTGTGCGCCTTGTCTGCGATAACGCGTGTCGTCGCGCCAGCACGACGACGAATCGACAATGCCGACCCACGGCCAAATACCGCGACGCCCCGCCTGATGCCGACAAACAACGCCATCATCCGCCACCGGATTAGCACGGCCACAAAATACGCGGCATGCCGCCGCAGCGCCCCATGACGCGTTTCCCCAGCCAGGCGCGCTGTGAATGCGGCCACTGGTTTTCTTTTTGCGTGGGGGTACCCATGAAGCTGGCCACGCCCTATTCCGATAGCACCGAGCGGGCTTGTTACCGTTCCTTAGTTCGCGCTGGCGGTGGCCTTCCGGCTCGCGCGGCGGCAATGGCAACCCCTTGCCACCCGCCATCTCCCGCTGCCTAGACGCGAGGGGCGAGCGGTGTTACCGCGCTGCTGCTATTTTTCTACGCAATTCGCCCATCAGCGCTGACGGCGGCGATTGTCCTCAACGACACGCCTCTCTCAATTTCTTGCTGCGCGCTACGCCTTGTTTCTTCGAGAGCGCTACCGTTGACCGCTCATTCTGGCGTTGCTGCCGGGCCTCTCCGGCATGGCCTGGTTGCTAAATCCCATATTCTAGCCCCACCAGGACATTGCCGATCTCGCTGGGATAATTTCGGGCTTTCTCGCGGGTAACCGCGTATCTTGTGGCGAAGCAGTCGGAACGCGGGAGAGCCCGCGAGCCAGGCCGCCTTCTTTTTCGCTGGATTTTTACCGTGGGTAGCGGCATATCGCTGCCATTTCATCCCGCCCATGCCATTTCCTTTGCCGTCTTGCCGCTGCGCCGCTGGTTACCGGCACGACAGCCGCCTTGGCACAATGCGCGATAGCGCGCGCCTACCGTGAAAGTCACGCCCTGGCGGTCGGCAACCTCGCCTAGCGTACGGTGGCGTTCGCCGATCTTCTCGGCCTTTGGCGGTGAAATGAACGGCTAACCGTCAGAGAATGGCTAGCCATCGGACACATTGTCAGCACCGGCCTTAGCCGCACGCGTGCCGCGAATTCCGCGTCATACGCAGCATTCGCGGCATAATCCCGTCTATACTAAATAAGGTGGTGGGCCCATTGGCGAACGTAGCGCGCTTTTCCAGCACGCGGCGCATTGCTTACAAATACCAGCCCGAGACACACGTCTCCGCCATAACCAACGAAATGACTCAGGGATTAGAAAAAATGACCGGCACCCCGGCCTATAAAGCGAAGGTACTGATTGTCGACGACCACCCCATCGTCCGCCAGGGAATCGCACAAATCATTAACTATCAGCCGGATTTATTCAGTTGTTGCGAGGCCGGCGACGCCCTGGAGGCGCTGGGCGCGTTAAACCATTGCGACCATCCGCACGACCTCGCTATCATCGATATTTCTCTAGGCAGCATTTCCGGGATCGAGCTCATCAAAGCCCTGCGGGTGCGCCATGCATCCCTGCCGGTGCTCGTGATGTCAATGCACGACGAACTGTTATACGCCGAACGCGTATTGCGCGCCGGCGCCCAAGGATACATCATGAAACAAGCGCCCACCGACCAGGTGCTCGCGGCGATTCACCAGGTGCTGCGTGGAGAAATCTACCTCAGCCCCGCGGTGCGGGAAAAAATTCTGCAACAACGGGTAGACCCTCGCAACACCACGACCACCTCGCCCATCGACGGACTGAGCGACCGCGAGCTGGAAGTGCTGCGCCTTATCGGGTTAGGACTCAGTACTCGCGATATCGCGGAAACGCTCCACCGCAGCATGAAAACCATCGAAACCCATCGCGCTCGGCTGAAAACTAAGCTGAAACTAGGTAACACCACGCAATTAGTGCACTTTGCCGTACACTGGGTGGAAACGTATTACCATTAACATCCGGCAAGTTGCTGCGCGCCGTAATCTCGCCTATAGTAGTCAAGAGGCCAGTCTTTAGGAAAAGAACCATGATTACCATCGAACATAAAGGCGACCTTGTCATCGCCTCCGTCTTTGGAGAATTCTCGCTGTCCGATTACAAGGAATTCGAAGAGGCGCTGCTGTATAAAATTAAATTCCACGGCAAGCCCAATTTAATGTTCGACCTTTCCGACATGGCTAATTTCACCCTGGATGTCGCCTGGGAAGACCTCAAATTCAGCAAGCAGCATGGGAACGATTTTGGCAAGATCGCCATCGTGACCGACCGCAAATGGATCTCTTGGGTCGCCTGGCTGTCCCGCCTGTTTGTCGATAGCGAGGTCGAGGTATTCGAGGATTTCAATCTCGCCGGCGATTGGGCGGCGGTGGAATAATTTCAGCGCCCATTGCGCTGGTTCGCCAACACCGTTCCGATTCCTCAGCGACGGTTCGTCGCTTTCGCCATCGGCAGACGTGGCGGTATCTGAATCGGCGCCACGCGCTGCTCTTCTGGCTGGCGCGTTTATCGACCGACGCCCAGAAAGTCCCGCATTGGCTTTGCCTACCCACCCTCTCGCGGTTAGGAAAATCGGCCGCGCGGTCATTTCGGCGGTTCCGGATTTATCCCACGCTGGCGAGTAAACCGCGGATTGTCCCATAACTTGCCATCTAGGGCCCTCGCCCCCGACTCCCCGCTCTTCGCCTCGACGGTCACCACAACCCTCTTCTTCATTTCACCCTACCACGACATCCATTCAATGGCGCGTTGACAATCGAACGAACGTTCGACATAATTAATCACGATGGCTAATGACTCCGCTTACCTCACTCGTCTCCAGGACTACTATGCCCAGCATCGGCTGCTGCCATCTTACGCCGTCATCGCGCAACTGCTCGGACTCAAATCGAAATCGTCGGTGGCGGCGCTGGTGGCGCGTCTCAAGCTGGCCGGCTATCTCGATACCGGGGCGGGTCGGCGGCTAAAACCCGCATCCCGTTTTTTCGAGCGCCGCTTAGCCGATGGCACAGTGCGCGCCGGCTTCCCCAGCCCCGCCACCGATGGGCCGGGCGAGGCGCTAACCATCGACGACTACCTCGTGGAGCGCCCCTCGCAGACAGTGCTGGTACGGGTCAAGGGCGATTCCATGATCGACGCGGGCATCCATGCCGGCGACATCGTGGTAGTGGAAAAAAAACCCGCCGCTAATCCGGGAGAGATCGTCGTAGCCATCGTGGACGACGAGTTCACCCTAAAATATCTGGAGCACGGTAAAAATGGTTTCTCTCTGCGCCCCGCGAATCCCGCCTATCCCGTCATCCGCCCTCGAGGAACATTGGAAATCTTCGGCGTGGTCACGGGACTCTTCCGAAAATATGGCAAATACTGAAGCACCGGCGACGCGCCCCACTACGCGGAAAACATGCTTACCGCGTCGCCGGCCATGGCCTGAACTCTTATTTGATTTTTTTAATTCCTAGCGTGCCCAGCACGTATTTCTCGTACAGTGGCTCAGTCGTGCCCTTTTTCATTTTCCGGATGAAATATTTTTCAAACGCCACCTTGGCCAGATGCACCCACTTGCCTTCCTTGAACCAGCTAACGTTGCGCGGCGGAATTTGCGGCAAGGCGACAAAAGCCGCGCCAGTATCACCGAAATCCGCCAGGCAAATCGCATTCCAGGTCGCTTTCTGGGCCGGTTCCTTCCCATCCATGACCGCGCGAATATTATGTACCGCGGCGCTGACCATCGTCTCGATCATATAGCCGGTTTTCGGCGCGCCAGTGGGAACCGGCGTCACCTCCACCGGCGGAATCGCGACGCAAACACCGGCGGAATAAATATTCGGGTGCGCGGGGTTGCGCTGGTATTCGTCAATGAGAATGAAACCGCGCGGGTTGGTCAGTCCCTCGATGCCCATTACGGCGTCCACGCCCTTAAACGCGGGCAAAATCATCCCATGCCGGAACGCCACCTCATGCTGCTTCTTTTCGTTGCCCATGTCGTCCAACTCGGTGGCGTGCAGCTTGCCCTCTTCTACCCGGGTAATCTTAGCGTTGGTGATCCATTTGATATGGCGTTCGCGCATCGCCGATTCCAGCAACCCCTTCGAGTCCCCCACGCCGCCTAGCCCCAAATGGCCGATATACGGCTCGGGCGTGACAAAGGTGATCGGCACCTTGTCGCGAATCTTACGGCGGCGCAAATCCGTATCTAGGATAAAGGCAAATTCATAGGCCGGACCGAAACAAGATGCCATCGGCGCGGCGCCGACGACGATCGGGCCGGGATCCTTGACGAAGGTTTCCCACGCCTTGCCCGCCTCCACGGCATGGTCGACGTGACAAATGGAATGCGTGAACTTTCCGGGGCCGATGCCCTCGCACTCCTCAAACGATAATTTAGGGCCGGTGATAATCAATAAAAAGTCATAATCCACCCGCTCACCATCGATTAACTCAATCTGGTTCTGCTCGGGATGAAGCCGCCGGGCCGCCTTTGGAATAAAACCGATATCCTTGCGCTCCAAGTAGGGCGCGACGGGAAACTGAATATCGTCGCGCGTGCGCCAATTGACCGCCACCCAGGGATTGGATGGAACGAAATGAAAACTATCGCTATCCGAAATCACCGTGACTTTATCTCCCGGACGGATGTTTTCCCGCATATCATAGGCTGCCGGCATACCGCCGATCCCCGCGCCTAAAATCACAACATGTGCCATTTGTCTCTCCACGTTTTCTTTAGTCGATCCATTGAATCGCTACCACTCGTACATTTTAGCCAGCGCATCCAGTCCTTCATCCACCACTTGCTTGAGAAATTTAGCGTCTTGGCTTGCCTCGTCTTCCATAATCATCGGCACATAAATCGATAACGATTTCAACGCGCACGCGATTTTCGCGACCTCGACAGCGGTAGCCGGCTCCATGTTAATCCCCGGCTTGAGTTTCCATAGCGTCTCACCCATTAATCACCTCCTTTGTTTACGAGCCCTATCGGTGACTTCAACGGACGGCGCGATAAATAGCACCGCCATCCCTTACACACGTTAGCAACCACCATGCCAAAACGCAATACATTGAAAAACAATGAAAAATATAGAATTTTTGCGCAAACATGACAATTTGTCCTGTCAGGTCGAAGGTCGGAGATCAAGGATTCCTGCCCTCCGTCATGGCCCTATCGACCACGAAGAAACGCTAGGCAGCGCGTTGGCTGCTCTCTATACTGTAATGACAGTTTGTCATGACAGGGCACGCCGTGAAAAAATTGACCGCCGATATACAGACCCTCATCGATCTTCATGACGATCCTTTCGTGCTGATCGCCGGCGATTACCGTATCGTCGCCGCCAATCGGGCCTATTGCGATGCTTATGGGGTAAACCGCGAACAGGTGATCGGTCTCCCCTGCCATCGCGTCTCGCACCACTCCGCCGTGCCCTGCCACCAGCAGGGCGAAGACTGCCCGCATCAGCAGGTACTCAACACCCGGCGCCCCCATCAGGTGCTGCATACCCATCTCGACGCCTTGAACCGCCCGGAGCAGGTGCGCATCAAGGGAATGCCGGTCAAGGCAAGTAACGGTGTGTTATACGTCGGTGAACGCATTTCCAGTCTAGCACGCGCCAGCGATCTCGACTGCGAGGATATGCGGATGGTGGGACGATCTCCCGCATTGTTGGATTGCATGGACAAACTCAGCCGGGTCGCCGAAGCGGAAGCACCCATTTTGCTCTACGGCGAAAGTGGCGTCGGCAAGGAACTGGCCGCCCATTACATCCATCAGCATTCGTTGCGCCGCAACGCGCCATTCCTCGCCATCAACTGCGCCGCCATTCCCGATGCGTTATTTGAAGACGAACTGTTCGGCCACGAAAAGGGGGCGTTCACCGGCTGCCTGGGACGCAAGGCGGGACTATTCGAGCTAGCAAACGGCGGCACCCTGTTTCTCGATGAGGTGGGCGAAATTCCTCTGCCCATGCAGGCAAAATTGCTGCGCGTGTTGGAAACCGGAGAATTCCGCCGGGTGGGCGGCGGCAACCCCATGAGAACCGATGTCCGTATTATCTCCGCCACCAACCGCGACTTACTGCACATGACGGAACAAGGCGTCTTCCGTCAAGACTTATACTACCGTATCGCCGGTATCGATATCACGCTTCCCCCCCTACGCGAGCGCCGCGCGGATATTCCCGCCTTGGCGGCACTGTTCTTGACGCGTCTGAGCGCCGGCAGCGGTAAAATTTACCATCTCGCCAACGATGCAATCACGCAACTGACCGGCTATGACTTTCCCGGCAACGTGCGGGAGTTACGCAATATGCTGCATAAGGCGGCCGCCCTCAGCGGCAATGGCATCATCACCACCCGTCATTTAACGCTAGACGCCGCCTCCGCTCGCCGCACAGCGCCGATCACGGCTTCCACGCCGCCATCGTTCTCCGCCGGCGGCAGCATGAGGGAGCAGGAAGCGCGCTACATCGCCGAACTGCTGGCGCGTCACCAAGGCCACCGCCGCAAGGTGGCGGACATGCTAGGTATTAGCGAACGCACGCTATATCGCAAATTAAACCGCTATCAGCTACGCCATCCCGCCAAGGGCTAACCGCTATGGAGCAACTGAAGGCCCGATTGCTGGACGTGTTCCCGGTCTTTCATCAATTTTCCCCCGAGGCGCGGTCGCGATTGGCAGCAGACATCACGCCGCTGCACGTCCCCGCCGGCGCCGTGCTGTTCGATGCGGGCTATCCTTGCCAGGCGTTCCCGATGCTATTGGATGGTGTTATCCGCGTTGCGAAAACCGGAAAAAATGGGCGCGAGTTACTGCTTTACCGCGTGGGTCCTGGCGAAAGCTGCATTCTCACCAGCAGCTGCCTATTGGGAAACGCGATCTACCCGGCGCGTGGCGTGGCGGAAAGCGCGCTAACCGGTTTAACGATTTCTAAAGCGGCATTTAACCATTGGGTGGCGCACTTCGCCCCGTTTCGCCATTATATTTTCGAGCTATTCGCCGCACGGCTGGGCAACCTCATGGAAATCGTCGAGGAGGTTGCCTTCCGCAAACGGGATCAACGGCTAGCCGCACTACTTGCAACCCGGGGGGATATGATCCACGCGACCCATCAGAATCTAGCGGATGAGCTAGGCAGCGCGCGGGAAATCGTCAGTCGGCTGCTAAAAGGATTTCAGGATAACGGCTGGGTGCGATTGGGCCGGCGACAAATCGACGTCATCGACCCCGGGGCACTCAAACAGGCCGCAAACGGCAGCTAACGCCTTCTCTTTTCCATGTGACTTAAATCACAGACCCGCACGCAAACCATAGTCTAGAATGATACTGCGTTTAACTTAACGATTGGGAGGATGAGGATGAAGCATAACGTGGGGGGGATCGACAAAATTATCCGCATCGTTGTCGGCATCGCGCTACTTAGCATGCTGCTATGGGTGGAAGGTAACGCTAAATGGTTCGGCTTGATTGGGATCGTGCCGCTACTAACCGTCGCGATGGGGTGGTGTCCGCTTTACACCGTGCTCGGCATCAACAGCTGCCCCGCCAAGGCAACGCCGGAAGCGGAAGTAGAAAAGTAACACGCCTCGCGCCGCCCCACGGCGGCGCGATTTTTCCCCGGTTAAACGACGCTATCGGTTTCCGTCTCGAAAACGAGCCGGACCTTATCGTGCTCGTCGATGTCGATCGTCACTTGACCGCCAGCCGCCAACTGACCGAACAACAATTCATCGGCCAAGGCGCGCCGGATGGTGTCTTGAATCAATCGCGCCATCGGCCGCGCGCCCATTTGCGGGTCGAAACCGCGGCGCGCCAAGTATTCCTTTAAGGCGTCGGTGAAACTCACCTCCACCTTCTTCTCGTGCAACTGGTCTTCCAATTGCATCAAGAATTTCTCCACAACCCGCAAAATGATTTCATGGCCTAGCGACGCAAAGGAAATAATCGCATCGAGACGATTGCGGAATTCCGGCGCGAACAGACGCTTAATTTCCGCCATCTCGTCGCCCCCTTTCTCCGCCTGAGTGAAACCGATGGCCGTCTTGTTCAGGGTTTCCGCCCCGGCGTTGGTGGTCATGATGATGACCACATTACGGAAATCCGCCTTACGGCCATTATTATCGGTCAAGGTGCCATGATCCATGACCTGCAATAGGATATTGAAAATATCCGGGTGCGCTTTTTCAATTTCGTCCAGCAGCAGCACCGCATAAGGGTGCTTAGTGACCGCTTCGGTCAATAACCCGCCTTGCTCGAAACCGACATAACCGGGCGGGGCGCCGATTAAACGCGATACCGCATGGCGCTCCATGTATTCGGACATATCGAAACGGATTAATTCTACGCCCAAGGTATAAGCCAACTGCCGCGCCACCTCGGTTTTACCAACGCCAGTCGGGCCGGAAAAGAGGAAAGAGCCAATGGGTTTCTGCGGATTGCCCAGGCCGCTACGCGCCATTTTGATCGCCGAGGATAGCGCCTGGATCGCCAGATCTTGGCCGAACACCACCGCTTTGAGATCGCGCGCCAGGTTCTTCAACGCGCTCCGGTCATCGCTGGAAATATTCTTCGGCGGAATACGTGCAATTTTAGCGATAATCGCCTCGATTTCCCGGTTGGAGATCACCTTTTTCTGCTTCGATTTCGGCTGGATCCGCTGCGCCGCGCCCGCTTCATCGATCACGTCGATTGCTTTATCCGGCAAGTGGCGGTCGTTAATGTACTTGGCCGATAGCTCTGCCGCAGCGGCCAGGGCCGCTGCGGTATATTTGACACCGTGGTGTTTCTCGAAGCGGGACTTCAGACCGCGAAGAATTTCCACCGTCTCCGGCACGCTGGGTTCCGGCACGTCTATTTTTTGAAAACGGCGCGATAGCGCGTGGTCTTTTTCGAAAATTCCCCGGAATTCCTGATAAGTCGTCGCGCCGATGCATTTAAGCTGCCCCGAGCTCAGCGCCGGTTTAAGCAGATTGGATGCATCCAGCGTCCCGCCGGAAGCCGCACCGGCGCCAATCAGCGTATGAATTTCATCAATGAACAAAATCGCGTGCCGATCATCGGTCAATTGCTTGAGCACTGCTTTCAAGCGCTGTTCAAAGTCACCGCGATATTTAGTGCCGGCAAGCAAGGCCCCCATGTCCAGCGCGTAGATTGTGCTTTCCTGCAATACGCCGGGAACGTCTCCCTCGACAATCAACCGCGCCAACCCCTCGGCAATGGCCGTTTTACCGACTCCCGCCTCGCCGACGAGCAACGGATTATTCTTGCGGCGGCGGCACAAGGTCTGGATAACCCGTTCCAATTCCAATCCGCGGCCGATCAGGGGATCGATCTTGCCAGCCAGCGCCTGCATATTGACGTTCTGAGTAAAGTTCTCCAACGCGGTGGCGGGCGCCTGTTCTTCCCCCACCTCCTGTTCCAAATCCGAGCGTTCGGCATTGACTTGAGGCACTTTACTAACGCCATGGGCGATGTAATTCACCACATCGAGGCGGGCGACCCCTTGCTGCTGGAGAAAATACACCGCATGGGAATCCTTTTCGCCGAACATGGCGACCAGCACGTTGGCGCCGGTCACTTCCTTCTTGCCGGTGGACTGTACGTGCAGAATCGCCCGTTGAATAACCCGCTGAAAGCCCAACGTCGGTTGGGTATCCACCTCGTCGGTACCCGCGGCTACCGGGGTATTCTTGGCAATATGTTCCGACAGCGCGGCGCGCAGCACGTCGATGTTCGCATCGCAGGCGCGCAACACCTGCGCCGCCGAGGGGTTATCCAGGAGAGCAAGCAATAGGTGCTCCACGCTGATAAACTCGTGACGTTTTTGCCTGGCCTCCATGAAGGCCAGATGCAATGAAACTTCCAATTCCTGCGCTATCATTTTAAGTACCCTCCATCACGCATCGTAGCGGATGCTGATGCGCCCTTGCGAAGCCGACCACTTGCTCCACCTTGGTTTCGGCAATATCCCTGGAGTAAACCCCGCACACCGCCCGGCCTTCCGTATGTACCTTGAGCATTACTTGCGTGGCTTGTTCACGGGTTTTGGAAAAAAACTGCTCCAGCACCACCACCACAAAATCCATCGGCGTGAAATCGTCGTTCAGCAAGATCACCTGATACATGCGCGGCGGCTTGACCTTGCTCTTTTGCGCCTCTAAGAGCGTACTGCCGTGATGCTTCCCTGCCATACGTTCCCTTCCGCTTACTTTACATTTTGACGCCTGAGATAATTTTTTCAAGTCCCATCTCACCGCCCCCCGCCGCATCGCGCTCTCGGCGGGGAATCCAGGGGCGCGCCGGCGGCTTGATTTCACGCTCCGGCGTGCGCGCGGACTACATGTGGGCGCTGATCGCCTCGCCAAACGCCGAACAGGACAGCTGGGTCGCGCCCGCCATCAGCCGAGCGAAATCGTAAGTCACGGTCTTAGCGGCGATCGCGCCGTTCATCCCGTTGAGAATCAAGTCCGCCGCCTCGAACCAGCCCAGATGGCGCAACATCATTTCCGCCGACAGGATGATCGAGCCGGGATTGACATAATCCTTGCCGGCATACTTCGGCGCCGTGCCGTGCGTCGCCTCGAATATGGCAATGGTATCGCTTAAATTAGCGCCGGGCGCGATGCCGATCCCGCCCACTTCCGCCGCCAGGGCGTCGGAAATATAGTCTCCATTTAGGTTAAGGGTGGCAATGACATCATAATCCTCGGGGCGCAACAAAATCTGCTGCAAGAAGGCGTCGGCGATCACATCCTTGATAACGACGCCATTCGGCAGCTGAAGCCACGGCCCGCCATCCAATGCCACGGCGCCGAACTCTCGGCGGGCCAGATCATAGCCCCAGCTTTTAAACGCGCCCTCGGTGAATTTCATGATGTTGCCCTTATGCACCAAGGTAACGGAGCGGCGTTGATTGTCAATGGCGTAACGGATCGCCTGACGCACCAGCCGCTCGGTTCCCTCGCGGGAAACCGGCTTGATGCCAATGCCGGACGTCTGGGGAAAACGAATATTGCCGACGCCCATTTCCTGCTGAAGGAAGGCAATGACTTTCTTCGCGTCCGCCGATTCCGCCGCCCATTCGATACCGGCGTAAATATCCTCGGAGTTTTCGCGGAAAATCACCATATCCACCTTCTCCGGCTGCTTGACCGGGCTAGGCACGCCTTGGAAATAGCGAACCGGACGCAAACAGATATAGAGATCGAGCGTCTGCCGCAAGGTGACGTTCAACGATCGGATGCCACCGCCCACCGGCGTCGTCAGCGGGCCTTTGATCGACACCTTGTAATCGCGCACCGCCTCTAGCGTTTCATCGGGCAGCCAGACATTCTCGCCGTAGACCCGCGTGGCCTTTTCTCCGGCGTAAACCTCCATCCAGGCGATTCCACGCCGGCCGCCGTAAGCCTTGGCGACCGCGGCGTCCACCACCCGGCGCATGACCGGCGTGATATCCACGCCCGTGCCGTCGCCTTCGATAAACGGGATAATCGGGCGCTCCGCCACCTGTAAGGTATTATCACTATTGCGTTGTATCTTCTCGCCGTCCGCTGGCACTTGAATAGGCTGCGCCATCAATCACTCCCGAAAATGCGTTGGTATCCTGTAAAATTCGAGGGGCATGCACCACACCCACACGAAATGAACCGTATTCTGCTGTTTAACAAACCCTACGGCGTAATGACCCAATTCCGCGCCCACGATAAACATCCGACACTCAGGGATTTCATCCCGGTTCCCGGCGTGTACCCAGCCGGGCGGCTAGACGTGGACAGCGAGGGATTGGTCATTTTAACCGATGATGGCGAATTGCAACACCGCTTGAGCCATCCCCGCCACAAGCAGCCCAAAACCTACTGGGTGCAAGTAGAAGGCATCCCCGGTGAAACCGCGCTGCAACAGCTACGCCAGGGCGTGGAGTTGGCGGACGGCGTCACGCTCCCCGCGCAGGCGCGGCGCATGGAAGAACCCGCCGGATTATGGCCGCGCACGCCGCCGGTGCGTTTCCGCAAACAAATCCCCACGGCTTGGCTGGAGCTCATCATCCGCGAGGGGAAGAACCGCCAAGTGCGGCGCATGACCGCCCGTGTCGGCTTTCCCACCCTACGCCTGGTGCGCTGGCGCATCGGCGATTGGACGCTCGCCGATCTGGCGCCGGGAAAATGGCGCTTGTTAAGCGGATAACAATTTATTTCCTTACGTTTACTTTCTGGATATTACGCCGAACGGTTCTATTTCGCGGAAGCGCTATTGGCGGTAATACTGACATTGGTGTCGCTAAACGCGATTAATTTACTGTAAGAGTTAAGGGAAAAATAAAACCAAACAAATCATTATCCACTCTACTGGCCGCCGCCTTTACCGCCGCGACCTTCTCCGCCGTTGCCGCTCCAGCCAACGAGGGCCATAAGGCCGAACAGAAAATGGAGCACCGCGTGAAGAAAGCGCATCGCAGGGAGAAAAAAGCACACCATAAAACAAAGAAAGCACATCACAAGATGAAAAAATCACGCCATAAAGCGGAAAAATACATCATGAAACAGAGAGAAATGAAGAAGTAATCCCCATGCCGTCTTGATCGCGGCCAAAGCAAAGCGTTTTCCTCGTTTTGGCTTTTAAGGTCTTGCTAGCCCACATTTCTCTCCCTCGCCGTAACCCGGTAAAATCAGGCTTTTGCAAAGGGTGCTCATGATCTGGAAACCCGATGTCAGTGTCGCCGCGATGGTGGAACGGCAAGGAAAATTCCTGCTCGTCGAGGAGGAAACCAGCGACGGCCCGCGTTTCAACCAGCCCGCCGGCCACTGGGAGGCCGAGGAAACCTTGGCGCAAGGGGTGATTCGGGAAACCTGGGAGGAAACCGCCCACCGCTTCCAACCGGATTTTCTACTCGGCGTTTACCGCTGGCAGCATCCCACCAAGAAGACGGTCTACCTGCGCTTCGCATTCGGCGGTACCGTCGACGGTCATGAACCCACGCAGCCGCTGGATCAAGGAATCATCCGCGCCGCCTGGTTCACCCCAGAGGAAATCCGCGCGTGCGGCGATCGCCACCGCAGCCCGCTGGTCCTGCGCTGCGTCGAGGACTATTTGATGGGCAAACGCTTCCCGCTGGAACTCATTACCCATTTCGGCTAGCCGATGCATCGTCTGCTGGTATTGCTGGCCTGTCTCGCGCTGAACGCCCACGCCGATACCGTCACGATCTGCTACAACTACGGCTGCCATCGCGAAGCGCGCGTTACCTTCAGCCACAGCGAATTACAGCAAATTCACGCCTTATTCCGTCATGATGTTACCGCCGCGGGCGAACGTCAGTCCATCGCCCAAGCGGTGGGCCGGTTTGAATCCTTCGCCGGCCGGCAAACGCCCACTTACCGCGACAAAGGCGGCAACGCCAATGACGATGGCGCGGACGGACGAATGGACTGCATCGACCACTCTATCGACACCACCGCCTATCTGCGGCTGCTGGAACGACATGGCTGGCTCAAATTCCACCGCGTTCTGCCGCGCATCAAACGCGCGCCCTTGCTGGTCGACGTGCATTGGGGCGCGCGGATTATCGAACGCGGAACTCATCAACAATATGTTGTAGACTCATGGTTTTTCGACAACGGCCATCCCGCCGCCATCTTCAAACTGCGGGATTGGCTTGATGGGGCGAGTCCGTAAATGGGTAAAAAAATCGTCGTCGGGCTATCCGGCGGAGTCGATTCGGCCGTAGCGGCCCTGCTGCTCAAGCAGCAGGGCTACGAAGTCATCGGCCTGTTCATGAAAAATTGGGAGGACGAGGAAGACGAACACTGTCCGGCCAAGCAAGATTTTATGGACGCCCTGGCGATCGCCGATAAAATCGGCATCGAAATCGACGCCGTCAACTTCAGCCAGGAATACCGCGAACGGGTATTTGCCCTGTTTCTCCAGGAATACCAGGCGGGCCGCACGCCGAATCCAGATGTGCTGTGCAACTCGGAAATCAAGTTCAAAGCGTTCCTAGAACATGCGCTGAGCCTGGGCGCCGACGCTATCGCCACCGGCCATTACGCCCAGGTGCGCGAGCGGAATGGCCGTTTCGAACTGCTCAAGGGCGCGGACGGCGCCAAGGACCAAAGTTATTTTCTTTACCGGCTCAATCAAGCCCAGCTAGCCAAGACCCATTTTCCCCTGGGCGGCCGCTATAAGCGGGAAATTCGGGAAATCGCCCGGCAAGCGCAGCTTTCCGTATTCGCCAAGAAGGATAGCACGGGGATTTGTTTTATCGGCGAACGGCCGTTTCGCGAATTTCTCCAACGTTACCTGCCGAAAACACCCGGCGACATGGAAACGCCCGATGGCCAAGTCGTCGGACGCCACCAGGGATTGGCCTACCACACCATCGGCCAGCGCCATGGGCTCGGCATCGGCGGCCAGGGCGATCCCTGGTTCGTCGCCGGCAAGGATATGGCGCGCAATGTGTTGACCGTCGTTCAAGGCCACGATCACCCGCTGCTCTACCGCGACCGTCTCCATGCCGAAGACCTGCACTGGATCAGCGGCGCGCCGCCTCATCCCCAGTGGGTCTATGGCGCCAAAACCCGCTACCGCCAGGCGGACGCCGCGTGCACCCTAAGCCGCCTAGACGCGCAAAGCGCAGAGATTGAATTCGGCGAACCCCAATGGGCCGTCACGCCGGGCCAGTCGGTGGTGGTTTACGAAAGCGACGTCTGCCTGGGCGGCGGTATTATCCGTTAGCTTCGCTCCTGGCCGGCGCTCGGCGCGTATTTCCTGTCCAACAGAACAAGCACCGCTTACGGCGCGGGATTCGGGAAGCGGGCGTGGATCGCCTCAACCGCCGCTAACGTCGTGTCGTCTAGCGTAACGTCCACGCTCCCTAAATTTTCCCTGAGCTGCGCTGGCGTAGTAGCGCCGAGGATGGTGCTGGCGATGAACGGCCGGCTGCGCACGAACGCTAGCGCTAATACCGCCGGCGTCACCCCGTGGCTACGCGCTATTTCGGCATAAGCGGCCACCGCTGTGGGCACATGGTGTTTTTGATAACGCTGGCCGAAACCGGGAAAGCGCGTCAGCCGCCCCTGGGGCTCCCGGTCTTGCAAATATTTTCCACTGAGTACGCCAAAGCCCAGCGGACTATACGCCAACAAGCCGATGTTCTCGTAATGGCACACTTCGGCAAGCCCCGCCTCGAATACCCGGTTAATCAAATTGTACGCATTTTGCATCGACACCACCTTGGGCAGCCCGGCGCGCGCCGCCGCCTGGACAAATTGCATTGTCCCCCAAGGAGTTTCATTGCTCAGGCCGATATAGCGCACCTTGCCGGACTGCACCAAGCCCCCTAACGCCGCCAATTGCTCCTCTATCACCACCGTGGGGCGCTCCCGCCGCGCATCGAACGCGGTTTCGCCAAACATCGGCACATAACGATCCGGCCAATGGATTTGGTAAAGATCGACATAATCGGTTTGCAAGCGCTGGAGGCTGGCATCGAGCGCCGCCGTCAAATGGCGGCGCTCGATTGCCGGGCCGCCGCGCACCCACTCGAAACCCCGTCCCGGCCCCGTGATCTTGGTGGCGATAATCAAGCGATCCCGCGGCTGCCGAGCCAACCAAGTGCCGACATAATGCTCGGTTCGCCCTTGGGTCTCGGCTCGTGGCGGCACCGGGTACATTTCGGCGGTATCGATAAAATTCACCCCGCGGGAAACCGCATAGTCCAGTTGTTCATGGGCTTCGACCTCGGTGTTCTGTTCGCCGAAAGTCATCGTGCCCAAGCACAAGGCGGAAACGTTAAGATCGCTATCGCCTAGCTGCCGATATTCCATTATTCCTCCATAACGCCAACGAAATGATGCATCAGACCATTAATTACGCCAGGGGTTCCACACGGTAGCACGCCGTCAGGATATGCTCCCCGCCAGGAACGACGGTTACCGCGTTGTCCAAAGCATTGCCGCTCTCCACGCACACCATCCCCAGATAACCCGCCGGATCGAAATCGCCGAGCGCCCCGGCCTTTTCCGCCCACGGATTCCATACCACGGTTGAACGGCCGCCTTCCTGGTGAATGCGGATCCGCCGCTTCAACCCGATGTCGTCGATTACGCAATCGGCGGTAGTATCGAGATAAACCCGGTCCACCTCCCCGTCGATCACAACCGCGCCATCCTGAATTTTACGCCGGCCGCCGTCCACCTTATCCACGAACATCCGCTCCGCCAGACCGTGAATGGGGGTATGTCGGACATCGCTGACGGTGAAATAGGTATGCAGCGCCTCGCTGACGACGAACGGCGCCGTCCCATGGTTGCCGGTCACCAGGTCAATTCGCAGTTCGCGCCCCACGGTAATCCTGCTTTGCAAGCTGCACGGATAAGGCCAAATCGCGTGCGCGTCATCGCCCGGCTGGAGCGTGAGCACCAGGCGAGTAGCGCCGCCGGGTAACGCCTCGACACGCTCCACCGCCCACGGCGACGTGCGAGCGAAACCATGGCTGGGAAAGCCGGGCTCGTCGCCATGAGGACCGAACCATGGCCAGCATACCGGCGCCCCGCCGCGAATCGACTGGCCCGGCGCGAACTTCGCTTGACCGCTAAGCCACAACACCGGCGATTCACCCGTCGGCTGCCAGGCCATCACTTGGCCGCCACTCAGGGAAATCATCGCGGTCGCTTGCGCATTGCCGATGTTAGCGACCGTTAGCCCCCCTGGCCCTTGCGCGAAAACAAGCTGCCCGGCAAGTGCGAAACGGCGATTCAGCGCAGCGAGAGAATCCGTCATCGGCACACTCCTTGTCAATGGAAGAAACCGGCCTAATTATAAGCATTCAAGCAAAATACGCAGAACGGGACCCGAAAATTCGGATTGATGGCCAAGCGCTCAACTTGCGTCATAAACGGTTGCGGCGCGGCCAGAAAAAGGGGCGCGCGCACCGATAGTCAAGGCACTGGCGGCCACCCAAATCAATAGCAAATCAAAGAATCAATAGAGTCGGACTCGATTGATACAGAATTGCTCTGATTTTCTATCCGAAAATCCAGCCTCCGGTTCAACCGGACGGGTTCTACCCCGTTTACACGGACGGTTGTAAAAAGGCAGAAAACTTCTGATCCTGCCTGGCGAGGCTACGTCGCATCCTGGGATTGTGGAATCGTTCGATGTAGTCGAAGACATCCGACCGCGCCCTATCCAGAGTTCGGTAGGCCGTACGGTTCACTCGCTCCCGCTTGAGCATCCCGAAAAAGCCCTCACAGGCTGCGTTATCACCGCAGTGACCAACGGCGCTCATGCTGCAGATC
>Ga0316206_1000315_pt1 | contig 75108 bp, 73 predicted proteins | sample 6monthpyrite_MG_FD_204942 | JGI IMG/M metagenome (GOLD analysis project Ga0316206, IMG submission 204942) | Microbial mat bacterial communities from mineral coupon in-situ incubated in ocean water Damariscotta River, Maine, United States -... | ecosystem: Environmental > Aquatic > Marine >...
GGATCCACGATATAAATACGATTTGATTTACCAACATCAACTTTATCTGCCAATGTAAATTGTGTTGTTACATTTTCTAATTGTGCTTTTGAGCCAGTTACTATATCCATATCCGGGTGAAAAGCTTTTACTTCTTTCATGAATTTTTCTGATTGCTTATCTTGTATAACGTAAAGTCTATTGACTCTGGTGAATTCACCACCTTGCGCTAATCTCGTTTGACGCATTACTACAAGCTGACGTTTACAATTAACATCGCATTCACCTGCGCCGATAAACACCATTAACCACTGGTGCTCCTGCTCTACTAACTTATAAGATTTTTTATTATCAATATATTCAAGTTCAATATTGTTAAGTATCACTGCGGGAGTAATTAAGTTGCCTCTGTTTTTTGTAGCATAAGTGCCCGATGGGTCTGTATTAAATATGTAAACCGCAAATAAAATCGGGGCGACAAACATTGCAAATAATAAAACCATGATTCTTTTATTTTTTTTAATTTGCTCTGCACTCGGCAAACTACTATTACTGGACTGGTTATTTTTTTGATGAGGCTCTGGCATAAATAATAAAACTGCTATACAGTTTTCTCCCGTTTAAAATTAAAGCATGAACTTAAAAATATAATTAAAACTACGAACGCCATAGTAAACCATTGGGCTGCGTAACTCTGGCTCTTTTCCGGAGATGACGTTATCACCTGCCACTCGCGCACAAAACCTGACTTATCTTTCGGGTCTAAGCGCAAAATCAAAGGATAAATCTCCATACCCAAAGCTTCTTTAATTGCACTAAAATCAATATTCTGAATAACAGCTGGGTAACTTTGAGTATTAATTTTAACATTATCTACTGTGAAAAAGTTCTTTGAAGGGAAATATCCAAGCCCTTTTATGCTTATTTTCTCATTTGTAGTGTCGAATTCCGGTAATTCTGAACGATAGCGTTTACCCTTAATCCAGCCTCGATTTACCAAAATAGCGCTATGCGACTGTTTATTATTTTCCGGGGTATTACTTTCAGACTCAATAATCAGTGGCGTAATAACGTAAAAGCCTACTTGTCCTTTATGCACTCTGTTATCGACTAAAAAACTCCGTTTAGTATCATACTGTCCGCGAACCTCAATGCTTGAGTATAGTAAGTCTTCACTTTTTAATGCTGCAATATTGTCTGTCGATTTTAACTTCACTGGCGCTTGTTTGGAGCGCGCAGTATAGGTATCTAATTTTTGTTGTTTTAATTCAGCGCGATCGAGTTGCCAGAAACCAAGTGTTATTAAAATGGGCAAAACTATCGCTGTTGCAATAGTGGGTGCTAATTTAAGTTTAAACTTAACGATCATTATATTTTGGATTCTGCTTCTAAATTAAATGGTTAGCATATTACTGGTGAAGGGTTTTAGGGCTAATTATCTCTTTAGTGAATTATAACTATCCTAGGCTTCATCGCTACGTTAAAATATTGCCTTACTTTGTTTAATGTTTTAGCCATCTAACTTGAAATGGCTAAATGGAGTGACACATGATTGTTAAAAGCCTTATTGTACTGGTTTTCTTCTTTATTGTATTTAGTCTATTTTTTGCTCTATACACCATGGCGAAAGATAAGAGCAAAACCAACCGAACGGTTAAGGCTTTAACCATTCGAATTGCTAGTTCTATTGCTCTACTTATCTTTTTGCTGATTATGTATAAGTTCGGGTATATATCTCCGCAGAGGGTTTTTTAGTGTCTCTTAGTTGCTTCGCAACTTAGAGACACTTAACGCAGCACATGCGGAGCAAGTGATGTGTCCGCACTCTCTTCAACCGACACTCAACCTAGTCGCACTTATGCCGGAGAGTTTGCGGTAGCAAACGCGGCGTCTACTCGCTTGGTACGTTCTCACACTACTTGCAAACGACCAACACGAGCGAGACTGTACCAGGCTGCCCTAAACCTATTTAAAACCACTGGGTTCCCGTCGATGGCATCAGCAACTTAGAGACACTTAACGCAGCACATGCGGAGCAAATGATGCGTCCACACTCTCTTCAACCGACACTCAACCTAGTTCCACTTATGTCGAGCGAGACTTTACCAGACTGTCTCAACCTCCCATGTAAAATACTGTATTCTCGCCTGCACGGGGATGACGACTTCTTTACGTCGAATTTAAACTGAAAGATGCCACTCAGGTATAAGTGCGCGTTACATTATGCTCGTGAGTTCCACTTAAGCTTTCTTTTACCTTACTGGAAGACGCCACGCTTGCTTCGCCGCTCAGCATAAGTAGCCGTAAGATAAAGAAACGGCTTCTAAAAGTGACGCGTACTATACTGCTAGAGTCTCGCTCGTTTTACTCGCTCGACATAAGTGGGACTAAATTGTCCCAATTAAGTCCCACTAAAAAAAAGGCGAAACCTAAGCTCCGCCTTTTCCTAATATATCAATCTAAATATATCGGAATTAAATCAACCAATATACAAAGATAAATAAACCTAACCAAACCACATCCACAAAATGCCAGTACCAGGCTGCGGCTTCAAATGCAAAATGATGCTCTGGTGTAAAATGACCTTTGATAGAGCGAACCAACATGATGGTTAACATCGTCGCACCCATAAATACATGGAAGCCATGGAAACCCGTTAACATAAAGAACGTTGAACCATAAGCGCCAGTAGAAAGTTTTAAGTTCATTTCACTGTATGCATGTGAATATTCCATCACCTGGAAACTCAGGAATAAGGCACCTAGCGCTACCGTTAAGAATAAACCCAGGATAAGTTGTCCGCGATGACCTGCTTTTAACGCATGATGCGCCCAGGTTAAGGTTACACCAGAAGTTAAAAGAATAATGGTATTCCATAATGGCAAGCCTGTAGCCGCCATTACGTCGTAATCACCACCTACATTTCCAGGGCCATTCGTTGGCCATACGGCATCAAAACCTTTATGTAAAATCTCACCGGTCATTGCGTTATTACCTGCACCACCTAGCCAGGGTACTGAGAAATTACGAATGTAGTAAAGTGCACCAAAAAATGCAGCGAAGAACATAACTTCTGACAAGATAAACCAGATCATTCCCATGCGGAAAGATGTATCTACTTGTGCGTCATATTTACCGGCCTGGCTTTCACGAATAACTGTACCAAACCAGCCAAATAACATGAAAATAACAACCGCAAGACCAATATACGATACGGTCATGTTGCCCAATGCGCCATCTACCTGGTTGGTTAATGCAAATGCAAAACCACCCGTGGCAAGAAATAAACCAATTGAACCAACCAATGGCCAGTGACTTGGCGCTGGAAGATAATAGCTGCCTTCTGCGTGTGCCATAACTACCCCTCTTTCTTTTATTTAGTTAAATTTATTTTAATGCTATTGGTTGTGTATCAAAAAATGTATACGACAACGTAATAGTACCAATATCTTTCGGTAGATCCGGACTCACCATAAATTTCAATGGCATTTTCCGAGCTTCCCCTTTCTTGAATGTTTGTTGTGTGAAACAAAAACATTCGATCTTCGTAAAATACTTTGTTGCATTACCGGGTAAAATTCTCGGTACTGCCTGGGCGATAACATCTCGACCAGTATTATTTTTGGCATAAAAATCAACTGAAGTCATAACGCCGGGATGAACATCTATTTCATTCTGTAGGGCTTTAAAGTCCCACTTTATCCCGCCATTAAGCGCAGTAATAAATTCCACTTTTACATTCCGCGTTAAATCTTTGTGTGCGGCCATGTCTTTAACAATCTGCTGTTGTGCAGATGGATCGTATGTTCCCGCCTCAATATCTGCAAAACGTCCAATACCAAATAACTGACATACTACGCCGTATAAAGGTACTAGTGCATACCCGAAACCAAACATGGCAATAACGACAATAAGAAGTTTACCTGCCGTTTTTTTGTTTACTGCTCTGTGTTTATTACTTGCTTCCATCTTATGCTCGAACGAACAACCATGCATAAAACACGACTACTACAATCACCAGGATTGTTACTGTTTTACGTATACCTTTTCTTTGTTCTTCATTCACTACGTATATATCTCTTTACTTAAATTTTGTGCGAGTTAGTTGGAACAACTTATTCGCACTTATGTAGCACTTGTCATTATGACAAGTGCTACGAATACACCCTACTTAACAGTCGGTGGTGTTACAAAAGTATGATAAGGCGCTGGAGAAGGAATTTCCCACTCAAGACCTTCTGCACCTTCCCAAACCTGGCTCGTTGCTTTCTCGCCACCTTTAATACATTTAATAATGATGTAAAGGAATAATAACTGAGTAGCACCGAAGATAAATGCACCAATCGATGAAATTTGATTGAACTCCGTAAACTGAAGCGCATAGTCAGGTATACGACGTGGCATACCGGCCAGGCCTAGGAAATGTTGTGGGAAGAACAAAATATTTACCGAAATAGTTGATACCCAGAAATGGATCAAACTTAATTTCACATCGTACATATTACCAGTCCATTTAGGTATCCAGTAATAAACGCCGGCGATAATACCGAATAAAGCGCCTGTTACAAGTACGTAATGGAAATGCGCTACTACGAAGTAAGTATCATGGTATTGGAAATCTACAGGAACAACACCTAACATCAAGCCAGTGAAACCACCGATTGTGAACAGGAATACAAATGCAATTGACCATAACATTGGTGTTTCAAATGTCATTGAGCCTTTCCACATTGTGGCTGTCCAGTTAAATACTTTAACCGCTGTAGGCACAGCAATCATAACCGTTGCATACATAAAGTATAGCTCACCGGCTGCTGGCATACCCACTGTAAACATATGGTGAGCCCATACGATGAATGATAGGAATGCAATCGCTGCTGTCGCATACACCATTGACGCGTAACCGAATAGAGGCTTACGAGCAAAGGTTGGAATGATTTGTGAAATAATACCAAAGGCTGGAAGAATCATAATATAAACTTCAGGATGACCAAAGAACCAGAATACATGCTGGAACAATACTGGGTCACCACCACCGGCTGCATCGAAGAAGCTGGTACCGAAGTATTTATCCGTCAACATCATGGTTACCGCACCGGCCAATACTGGCATTACTGCAATCAATAGGAAGGCTGTGATTAACCATGTCCATACGAACAATGGCATTTTCATTAAGGTCATACCGGGTGCACGCATGTTCAAAATCGTTGCGATGATATTGATAGAACCCATGATGGATGAGAAACCTAACAAATGCACTGCAAAGATAAAGAACGCTAGCTTGTCGTATTGACCAGATAATGGCTCATAGAAAGTCCAACCAAAGGCCGGGCCTTGACCCGACAAGAAGTCACCACCAATAAACATAGGTGCTAATAACATGGTGCCTGCAAAAGGAAGAATCCAGAAGCTCCAGTTATTCATTCGTGGTAATGCCATATCCGGTGCACCAATCATCATTGGAACCTGCCAGTTAGCAAAACCTACCATCGCTGGCATGATGGCACCGAAGACCATGATTAAACCGTGAAGGGTGGTCATCATGTTGAAGAAGTTAGGATTAACAACTTGCATACCGGGTTGAAATAATTCAGCACGAATTACCATGGCCATTGCACCACCAATAAATAACATGGTGAAGGCGAACCATAAGTACATAGTACCGATGTCTTTGTGATTGGTTGTAAACAACCAGCGTTTAATACCTGTTGGATGATCGCTCATTTTTAATTCCCCAATTAACGCGCAGCTTTAGCTGCTGTTGGTTGAACGGTATCGCCAGTATTATTACCCCAAGCATTACGCTCGTAAGTAACGACTGCTGCGATGTCTGCATCTGATAATTGTGGTCCGAATGGAGGCATAATACCTTTGCCTGCAATGACTAATTTCAAATGATCTGCAACTGAACCAGTTGTTGCCACTTTAGAACCTTTAAGCGCTGGGAAGGGCCCACCACCGGTACCGTTCACCTGGTGACAAGCTGCACAATTTGCTTTATACACGCCTTCGCCTTTTTTCATTAACTCAGCTTGTGTGTATTTTTTGTTTGAATCGCCAGCGGCAGCTGCAATAGCTGCTTTCTGACCTTTCATCCAGGAATCATATTCGCCTTGCTCAACCACTTTCACAACGATTGGCATAAAACCATGGTCTTTACCACAAAGCTCAGCACACTGACCGCGGTAGATACCGGTTTTAGTTGCTGTGAAATGACTTTCATTGATATAGCCAGGGATTGCATCGCGTTTAACCGCAAGTGCTGGAACCCACCAGGCATGTAATACGTCGTTTGAAGTAATGAGTAAACGTACTTTTTTGTTCACTGGAACAACGATTGGCTTATCAACATTTAATAAGTAGTGATCTGCTTTCTCTTTAAGCGCCGGGTCTGCACCTAATTGACGCGCTTCATTACTATCAGTTGCTAAATTACTAAAGAAGCTTAAATCTTCATTGCGGTAATTATATTGCCACTTCCACTGCCAACCGGTTACTTGAATTGTAACGTCAGATTCTGAAGGGTCTTCAATTTGAAGTAATGTTTTAGTTGCTGGCACGGCAATGGCAACCAGTACAATTAATGGTATGACCGTCCAAATCACTTCTACGGCTGCACTTTCATGAAATTGAGCGGCAACCGCGCCTTTCGATTTGCGGTGGTTGATGATTGAATAAATCATGACTGAAAAGACAAGAATACCCGCAATAGTGCAGATCCACATGACTAACTGATGTAAGCCATATATATCGTTACTGATAGCAGTAACACCTTGTGTCATATTCAGCGTGTAATCAGCCAATGCAATACCTGGCACGAGTATTAACCCGAGCAGCATGCTTAGCTTCTTTGTAATGTGACTTGCTGACATACCATTACCTCTTGGTTTGGTTTTTATTAAGTTTATTAAAAACTTTTTATTCTGTTAAAACAGCCGTTACTCCGCCTTAACACCCTCATTATGATTCAAGCTGATGACATCTTGAGTCATGCGTTATTTTTTAAATATCCCAACGTCTATTCAGGTGACTTAAAAATTAATTCTGATTAAATTAGTCATGTATTCAATGACTTTGATCATCGAAGCGCATCCTACCCAAGCAAAGTATGAACCGCAACCGAAAATTTAAAAATAGCTTTATAAATCAAAGATATATAAGACATCTCTAATATGCAGCTAGTCTAATATGCTAATATTAAAATATAACATTTAACGCAATGAGGGTTAGAGAAAACAAAGACTTAGCAAATTAGTGTGGTTAAAAATAAACCAATATCCTTATTTTATGAGTGGAAATAAATTAACCAGGCAATTAATTACTTCTATAGTTATAAATAACTTCTATGCAAATAATTATTCCGAGTTCACCCTTTGAGCGATATCGAGCACTGTTGCATTAAAGGGAATTTCGACAAGTAAAGGCGCTTTTATTAACGATTTCAAAGTATCGATATTTTCACAATAACGCGGCATTTCTTCTTCTAATGTATTCGCCACCCAACCATGAAATTTAACTTTAGATTGCTCAATCGCCTTCGCTGTTAATAAGGCATGGTTCAAGCAACCAAGACGCATTCCAACAACCAGTATCACAGGCAATTTCAGCTGCTTGGCCAGGTCTTCCACTGTTGTTTGCTGAGCTATGTCAGCTCCAACACTTAATGGTACCTGCCAGCCACCAACACCTTCTACCACGACAACATCTGCTTTTGTCGCTAATTGTCGATAGGCATCGACGATATAAGGCAATGAAATATCAATATCGTTTTCATTAGCGGCTATATGTGGTGCAACCGGTGCTTCGAAGATATAGGGATTAACCAATTCATAGGGAATGTCTAATCCACAGGCATCCAGTAGCAACTGCGCATCTTCATTACGCAACTCGCCTGTATCGTACAGACCGCCACACGCAACCGGTTTCATTACCGCAACCGTCTTACCCTGGTTGCGTAACGCTGCGACTAAACCAAGACTAAAGTGGGTTTTACCAATGTCGGTATCCGTGCCTGTTATGAAGAAACCTTTTTTCATTTGCGCTCTTTCCTTGAAAATTGTTCAATATCTATACTAATACAAGTACACTAAAAGTTATGAATAAATACTAATTTATTATGAGGCTTCTAAATTTAAATGCATAATGATACTAAACAACGCCAGTATATGGCCCTTGCACCATTGGCTTCGTTAGCCGGAATATTCATCGACCCATTAGCCAGTACTATTGCCCCGCTGCTACTGTATTTTATTTTTCGTAATAAACAACCGAATGCGGGTATAACGGCACTGCGCGCAGCCGACCTGGCTTTTAGTATTCAATTATGGATTGTTCTAATAAGTCTGATTCTAATGCTCGGCATTTCTATCAATGTTGTTTCAACTTCTCAAACTCAACAAATGATGGGGATAGCAACCACGCTTATCCTGGTGATATTTATGGTTTCACTTCTATATGCTGCCTATCAGGCCTTTACAGGTAAAATGTGCACATACATCATTTCATTTAAAATTGCTGAACGTGTTTTAGGATTAGTCGATAAAAAGAAAACAACTAACACAAATAGCAATAACAAACTTTAAGATAAAAAATCAGCTAACTGCCCTTTTTTATTTGGCGCAATGTTATACACCATCGCCAGAAATAATTCCGCCGTTGCAATCGCATCCATTAAAGCATTGTGTGCTCTATAAGCCGGCATATTAAAATTTTTACGTAAATTAAACAGGCGTAGATCATTGTTTTTATATTGCTGATTACTCCGCTCAAGACTACGCCTGGCTAAAAACTGGGTATCAATTATCGGTATAACAAAATCACTACTGTATAACGTCTGACATATTTTATTGATAAAATTTTGCTCTATTGTGGCATTGTGCACCAACATTACCTTACCGCGTAAACGTTCAAGTAATTTCGGAATCGCTTTTTCAATGCTCATCCCTATTTCTGATTGGTCATCGGTAATTTGATGTATAACCACACTTTGAGCAGAAAGATCTTTATTGGTACTTATTATCTGATGCCAGCAAGAATTCAGCTTGATCCCAAGCTGTTCGACTTGAACTAAACCAATACTCACAATTCTGTCTTTATCCGGATCTAAACCGGTTGTTTCAAGATCAAGCGAAACAATATCAATATTCGCAATCCATTCTTTTTTGTTAGGGAATGGTTTAGACAAATACGCTTGCATCTCCGACGCAGTCGCTTTTGTCAGTAGTTGACGACGCCGATAATTTTTTCCAAACAGTTTATCGAACACGGTTAACGGGAACCTGAAAGTTGATAGCGACTTTCAAAAAACTGTTGCATTGTTTTTATAATAGAAAAAGAATCTTTTAAATGACTTTTTTCTAAACCTGAAAGCTCATCGGGAGGTAAATAATTATCTGCCGGTAATCCTGCACGAATTTGCCTGGCCTGATGTCTTATCCGCAGTGAACCAATAAACTCCAGAGCATCTATTAAGTTGTCACGCATTTCTTTACTGAGCGCTTTACACTGAAAAGCAGCGTCAAGTCTATCTACTGTATTAGTTGCACTAATACCATTATCTAATGCAAGCACACGTGCGATATCTACAATGGGTACAATACCTCGATGTTTTACGTTTAATGTGTTTTTATGTTCATCATCTTGAACCATAACAAATTTTCTGAAAAAACCTAACGGCGGTCTGTGGGTTAAGGCATTACTCACCATTAGAGAAGTAAACAACTCATTCTTTTTAGTGCGCTTAAGTACTTCGCTTTGCAGCGAATCCAGCAATGAAAAATCACCAGACACCGAACGTAAGTCGAAAAATATACTGGATAACATTAATGCTTTTGGCTCGGGATTATTCACCCATCTTGTGAAATATTTTTGCCATACCTTTACCGGCTGACACCATTCAGGGTTACTGGCCATCGCATTTCCCGGACAATAGACATAGCCACAAGCATCAAGACCATCACAAACAAAGTTCGCTAAACGTTTAAAATATTCTTCATGTTCCGGTTTGCAATCATTTGAAATAATAAGTGCGTTATCCTGATCGGAATGCGAGGTTTGTTCATTACGTGCTTGCGAGCCTCCCGCAGCCCAAACATACTTAACAGGTGCAGCTCCAAACTCAGTCTCTGCTAACTCAAGCAATCTACACGTAATGGCATCGGTAATCGACGAAAACACTTCACCAATATGTTTTGCAGTGGCACTCGACAATGACAGCTGCAATTGCAATTCAGGTAAACGTGAACTTATTTTTTGTAAGGCATCAACAGAATTAGCTTTGTAGATATCCGTTGCGATAAGTGCCGGGTTAGTCGTTAAATGCCGAATGACATCCGAGGTCGTTAAGATACCAATGGGCTTATTATTTTTTAACACGGGTAAATGGTGAATTTGATTACGCGTCATAAGCAATAACGCTTCAGCAAGCAATGTTGCATCCGTTACTGTTTTCAAATCTGCTGTCATTATACAACTAACCGGTTCAGATAGTTTAATACCTTGTGCAACACAGCGTGAACGAATATCCCGGTCAGTCAACAATCCAATCAGAGCGTCATCCTCCGTCACCAAAATAGAAGATACATGTTCTGCTGTCATTAATACTGCGGCTTGCTGAATACTCGTAGCCGCGTCGACAATAACCGGAATGCGATCGGTTAAGCCATTCACTTCGAGTTTCATCGCGCTTAAATCGCGCATATCTGCAGCATGCGTTGATTCAACTGCATCTCGGAGTCGTTCATTAATGGAAGGATTAAAATGGCGGTCAAAAAGAGTATATTGTTTTCGCAGTTGTGCCAGTTTTTCACAGGGTAAGGTATAAACTAAAGTGTCTTCAACACAGATGCCTGCAACACCATTAGCATTGGTTACATCCTGCGATTCAGCTGATTTACATGCAGAGAAATAAATACTTCCTTCAGCCAACTTATCGAGTAATTGTTCATGGCTATCCCGGAACTCGATTGCGCCAGTGCGAATAATATAAACATTCTTTTTAGTTATATCGGGATCAGGAAACGCGCTCCCTCGCCTAAAATAATGAATAGTTAAATTATTCGGTAAATTATTCAGAGCAACATTATCCAGCACATCAAACGGAGAAAGTTGTGCAATAAAATTTCGAATTTCTGCGAGTTCAATTTCCATGCTTTATGTTATAACGCAATTTAACTAAAAATTATATTTATCAAGATTAAAATATATATTTATCTAGTGCCAACCTGACAGAAAAACATCAGAAAACAACATAATCGTTAGTATATAAAAAGAAACTGACGCTAAATAAGTGCCCGTAAAATAATAAAACGGGCACTAAAAAAACCCCACCTGGAATTAACCAGGCAGGGTTTGAACTTTCATAGAACGAGATTAATGTCCTACAGCAGGATTTGCTCCCGACGGAACCCGAATATCTTCAACAAGGTGTTGAATATGTTCCGGTGGTGCTGCAGTCATTTTTGAAACACCAATGGCAACGGCAAAGTTAGCGAGTGCACCTACACAACCAAAGGCATTGGGTGATATACCAAAGAACCAGTTAGGTTGCATATCACCTAAGAAAGACGTGCCCGGTATAAACATAATGCCTTTATGTTGAAAAACATACAGCATGGTAATACCAATACCCGTTATCATACCCGCAACTGCGCCGGCACGATTCACTTTTTTGTTAAAGATACCCATCATCAACGCAGGGAAGATAGATGAAGCTGCTAAACCAAATGCAATTGCAACCGTACCCGCTGCAAAATCAGGTGGATGCAAACCGAAGTAACCGGCCATTGCTATCGCCCCGGCCATCGCTACACGCCCGGCCATCAATTCCTGAGACTCTGTAATATCAGGCTTAAAGATGCCTTTTAACAAGTCGTGAGAAATGGATGATGCAATCGCAAGTAACAAACCCGCTGCAGTTGATAATGCTGCCGCTAAACCACCGGCAACCACTAACGCAATTACCCAGTTCGGTAGTTTCGCAATTTCTGGATTGGCTAAAACCATAATGTCACGGTCAACCTTAACCATTTCACTACCTTTCCAACCATAGCCTTCAGCTTTTGCAGCAAAGTCTTTATTCTTATCGTTATAATATTGAATACGACCATCACCGTTCTTATCTTCAAACTTCAATAAGCCGGTTGCTTCCCAGTTTTTAAACCACTGTGGACGCTTCTCATATTCAAGATTAGCAGTGACTTCACCAACCGGACCGGTTTGAATGGTATTCATCAGATTCAAACGTGCCATTGAACCCACTGCAGGTGCAGTGGTATACAAAATAGCGATAAAGACTAATGCCCAACCCGCGGTAGAACGCGCATCTTTTACTTTAGGGACAGTAAAGAAACGAATAATAACGTGAGGTAAACCGGCAGTACCAATCATGAGTGTTAGGGTGTATGCAAACATATTCAGTTTGCTACCTAGCACCTGGGTTGTGTATTCATTAAACCCGAGTTCGGATACCACCAGATTAAGTTTATCCATCATGTAGCCATTACCATCCGCCATGGTACTTAAAATACCGAGTTGCGGAATGGGGTTACCGGTAATATTCAGTGATATAAATATTGCCGGTACAGTGTAGGCAAAAATTAAAACACAGTACTGTGCAATTTGTGTATATGTAATTCCTTTCATACCGCCCATTACTGAATAAATAAACACGATACCCATACCAATGTAGAGGCCGGTATCATAATCTGTTTCCAGAAAACGTGAGAAAGCCACGCCTATCCCTTTCATCTGGCCAATGACATAGGTAATCGACGCCAGAATTAAACAGATAACCGCCACAATACGTGCCGTACGCGAGTAGTAGCGTTCACCGATAAATTCAGGAACAGTAAACTTGCCAAATTTACGTAAATACGGTGCAAGCAATAACGCAAGTAACACGTAACCACCAGTCCAACCCATTAAAAAGACGGAGGCACCATAACCATTAAAGGCAATAAGACCAGCCATGGAAATAAATGACGCTGCCGACATCCAGTCAGCCGCAGTTGCCATTCCATTTGCGATAGGATGTATCCCTTTTCCTGCAACGTAAAATTCACCCGTCGTTGATGCACGTGCCCAAAAGGCGATACCTATATATAAGGCAAACGTGGCACCAACAAAGGTATATGTGAGTGTCTGAAGATCCATAATTATCTACCCCCCCCTAATCTTCATGTACATTATGTTTACGATCGAGGGCATTCATTTTTTTTGTATAAACAAAAATCAGCACCAGAAAAGTATAAATAGAACCTTGCTGTGCAAACCAGAAACCCAATCCCACACCCCCAACGCGAATCATGTTTAATTCTTCGACAAGGATAATGCCGAACAAAAACGAAACAGCGAACCATATTGCAAGCAATATCGACACGAGTTTCAAATTCTCCTTCCAGTATTCATTCTTATTCATTGTGTTACTCCAAAGGTCATTAAACAAAAGCTGGTTCCATGAATAACTGCACTTGAATCCATATCCATTACATACTGTGAAAAATAGATGTAATACTACCAACCGACTATTCTAATAATCCCGCATTCTTTTGGTGCAATAATTATTAGATAAGCAAATATAACAAGCTGATGGGTGAAAGCAATCGAATTTATGGCTACATTAGATATATTAATACATGGTAATATCTTTAACCTTATTTATATAATGGGTGATATTTAGGAGGGGGTAGTTGATGTGCTTTTAAACCGATTGAGCTCACAACTGAAAACGGACATATTTGAATCTATCAAATACTTAGCCAATTCCCCCAAAAGCAGTCAATCGTTTTATAGATAAATTATCCTTTTAACCTTCAATTAATAGCCGATATGTATAATTTTTTAACAAATAAAGAGGGTGCCCATAGCAAGATTGCGATATTAGTTCCAGCCACATAATCGACTGTGATAAAAAATGCTCAAGAAAATAGCCACCTTTCCGATATATAGTTATTCAATTAACACTAAATTAGGTAAAAAAATATGAGTACAAAAGATGCTATTTCTAAAGGTATTGGTGCGCATGGTATGTGGAAACAACGCTTACTTGATGCCATTAAAACAGGACAAAGTGAATGGACACCCGCAGTAGTGTGCCAAGATAACCAATGTGATTTTGGAAAATGGTTATATTCATGCTCCTCACAAGAAAAATCATCACCACATTATAATAGTGTAAAAGAACTTCATGCCACTTTTCATAAAACGGCAGCAAATGTACTGACTCTAGCTTTAGCAAGCAAAAAACCTGAAGCTGAAAAAGAAATTGCTCCAGGCAGTCAGTATGCTATAGCTAGTGGGGCATTAACTAAAGAAATGATGGCATGGAAGTCAGATGAGTCATAAAAACATCTAACTTTTATTACAAGAAAATGTGCTTTACTCTCTTAGAGAATCAAAAGCCATGCTCAGCATGGCTTTTGATTACCGCTTATTTGTAACGTTCTGAATGACCGTTAACAGGGTACTAGTTCAATCCGTGTTGCAAAATATCAAAGCCAGCTTTCGCTGAAGAGCGGGCAACTTAAATTACTCTGCAGATGCCAGGCTTGATAAAGCAACTTTATTCAATCTTAATTGCGGCATTATCAACAACACGATCCATAACAAAACCTTTTCCAAAATCTTTACTCAGTACCAGTTTGCCTTTCGCCAAAATAATATCACCCACGTTGGTTGTGCCACTGGAAGTAATGGTTAAATCTTGCGGTGTACTGTTGTCACGAATATGAATCCAGTTTGTACCTAATATATTCGGAGTAACTTTCGTTACCTGACCCCGTACTGTTACCGTTTTGTCTCTGAATGTTTTTATATTCGCGATAATGTCCGCAATGCTTTGGCCGTTCTCGGCTTTTTTCATGGGTTTTAACGCCATAGCCGGTTGTGTCTTAGCCGACATGTTGCCAGTTGAATGTGGATTTTTTTTCGCTTCACCAGCCATTTTGTTGCTATCCATACCGGCCTTTGGCGTTGCCCCCATTATTATGCCGTTCACTGTAAATGATTTAGCAAAATAAATTTCTTTAAAATCGCGATCGAGAGCCTTGCTGCGAAAATTTTTCATTAACATTTTACTGGCAAAACTTATTTTGTCGCCTTTTTTTAAAGCCGTTACCGGACCCGCTGCCCACACTGCACCCTCGGAAGTTGCTACATTGACATAGGTATAACCTCCAGCGTTAAATGTTTCACTTAACTCACCCACAAAATATTTATAGCCTTGCACTTCGTTAACGTTTTCAGAAGACGAGGTTTTTGATTCTTCAGAACCCGACGTTGTCGATGTAGGTTTATCATCCGAACAACCTGACATGACTAAGATTGCGAATAGAGCAAAACCGGTAAGTAGTTGAGTTTTCATAGTGCGTTCCTTCCTGAAGTCAGTTCCATTGTTGTTGCCAGTATATTTTGAAGCACAGAATAAAATAGCATCATTATTTGAGCTTTATATTTTACCGTACTACTCTGTTACAAACCATTGCGCCACTTCACATTAAGAACATCCAGCGTCTTCAATTACCCTTATATAATACAGGATTAAAATTATTTCTTGCCGAATTCAACTTGAATACTTTTATTATTAGCAACCCATGCATGCCCATAAACAATTTCATAACTCATGGGTAAAACATCGTTTTCACGGAACGTTTCATACTCGGCCACCATCGCTTGCAATCTTTTCTTACCGGTTAAACTATGACGCCGACCATTAAGCACATTGTGTGCGCCGATTGTTTTTAGGTCGCGCATTATCTGGTAAACATCCTTATAAGTAATCGTAATGGTTTCAGTATCCATAACCGGATTTTCAAAACCGGCCTGTAACAGTGCGTCGCCAATATGGTGCATATCGATAAAACTATTCACATGATGGTCGTTGTCTACTTTGTACCAGCAGTGCCTTAATTCTTTTAGCGCATCGGGGCCAAAACTGGTGAACAAAATACAACCACCCGGTTTAAGCACACGTTTTAGCTCAGAAAATGCGGTTATGTAGTCATTGCACCATTGCACAGTAAGACTTGATACAACCAGGTCGACGCTATTATCAGCTAATGCGATCTTTTCTACATCGCAGGCTAAATATTTTACATTTTTGTTTGCGGTTAATTTTATCCTGGTTTGTTGCAACATCGCCTGAGCGATATCTATAGCAATCACCTGTGCATTCGGATAACGCTGCACCAGATCTAACGTACAGTAACCTGTGCCTGCACCGGCATCTAAAATAACAACCGGTTCAATCAGCATGTAATCCAGGCGCTCAACTAATCGAGTAGCAACTTCACGTTGTAATATAGCGGCTTCATCGTAGGCTTTAGCCGCTTGTTCAAACGCGCGGCGTGACAAGGATTTATCCACATAAAAATCGGGTTCTGACATACGTTACTCTTTGGTAAATTTGTTTATTGCTTGTACAAACTCTTCAAGATGAGAAATAAAGGGTGCATGTCCCGCGCCTTTAATCACTTTATTAGTTGCATTATTAAATAATAATTGCATTGCATCGGCCGCTTGATACGGCATAAGCCGGTCATATTCAGCGCTGATCATTAAAACCGGTTGAGCTATACTTTTTAGTTTAGATCTTAAATCAATTGTCTTTAATATATGCAAGCCCTGTCGAAGGGTTTCAATTTCAGGCATCGACCGGCTTGTCATAAATTTCTTTAACATTTTTAGAGATTGTTTATAGTCATCTGCACCAAGCATTTGCAGCGCCATAAATTTACCGACGGTTTTTTTATAATCCTGCTCCAATTGTTGCGCAAAGCCATCTAAAACTGATTCATCCATTGCATGCAACCAATCATTTTTTTTACAAAAACTGGCGTTAGTGGTAACTAAAATTAGCTTGTTAATGTCTTTGGGATATTTACTTACATAATCCATTGCAACAAGTCCGCCTAACGACCAACCTAGTAATACAATTTTATCTGAATCAATTTTCTGTATAAGCAAATGTAATGCTTCATTCATGTTAGCTAAATTAAATATTTGGTTTTGCTTAAGCGCTGAGTCACCATGTCCCAACATATCTACGGCATGGCAGTGAAACTTTTTCTCTAAGGCGGGTAAACTGCTTTGCCATACACCACTGTGCAGTCCCCAGCCATGGAGCAATACTAAAGGCGTACCTGAACCCGACTCAGTAACCGCTAACATAAGTCAAAACTCTTTGTCATTGCGAGAAAGGATTAAATAATTACTACTTTTTAACCCTGACGAAGCAATCTCATATCGACTGATTGGGTTTAACAAGATTGCCGCGCTCACTTTGTTCTCTCGCAATGACTATCATTTAGAGCAGACAATAAACGTTCAACATGTTCAGCAGTATGATTCGCTGAAAAAGTAATGCGTAAACGTGAAGTGCTTTGCGGTACAGTCGGCGGCCGGATAGCACTGATAAGTAATCCTTGTTGCTGCAAGCTTTCACTTAAGTGCAAAGCCTTTTCAGCCGAGCCAACAATGAGAGGTTGTATCGCGGAATAACCACCATACTCTGGTGCCGGAGAAATGATAATACCTAGATCATTACAGCCGTTGCGAAATTGCTGAATACGTGACTGTAATTTATCTCGACGCTCATCGCCTTGTTGAATTAACTTTAAACTCATTCGCGTCGCTTCAGCTACTGCTGCAGGCATTGCTGTGGTATAGACATAACTTCGTGCAAAATTAATTAATGTTTCGATTAGTTCATTACTACCTGCAACGAAGGCACCAAAGGTTCCAAACGCTTTACCAAAAGTACCTACAAAAACAGGGAGGTCAGTTTGATTTATTTCAGCGCCATTATTTGTACCGGCATCTGCGCTGTTATCTATAAGGACTTCTTCAATAATTCCTTTGCCTGTTTTACCTAACATACCAATTCCATGCGCATCGTCGATCATCAAAACCGCATCATGTTTACGAGAGGTAGTTATTAATGCTTTCAAGTCCGCTTTATCACCGTCCATACTAAACACACCATCACTGATGATGAATTTTGTTTCTGCTTTCGAATACTCTAGTTGATTTTCTAAGCCATCTGTATTTTTATGGGAGTAACGATTTAATTTTGCCCGTGACAGCATGGCAGCATCAATTAACGAGGCATGGTTAAGTTTATCTTCAAAAACTTCATCATGACGTTCGGTTAATGCGCTCACCACACCAAGATTTGCCATGTATCCTGTCGAAAATAATAATACTCGTTCCCGACCAAAAAAATCAGCTAGCTCTTCTTCTAAAGCATGATGTGGGTGTTGATGACCTGTAACCAGTTGAGATGCGCCACTGCCGACACCGTATTGATCAACGGCATTTTTAAAGGCTTGCTTTACTTCTGAGTTATTAGCCAAGCCTAAATAATCATTACTACAAAAATTTATTAGAGATTCACCATTAATATTAAGTATTACATCTTGAGGAGTTTCCACCAGACGGCGGGTACGGTACAACTGTTGTTGTTGCAGGTTTTTTAGGCGAGTGTTCAGATTTTTATTGAATGACATTTTAAAGGCGGGAATCCAGTTCATATAAACAGCTATTTTAATTTTGCCTGGATTCCCGCCTTCGCGGGAATGACGGCTTATAAATAGTATTATGTTCGCAATAACAACTTTAGTTTAAACAGACGTTATCCCTAAACGTGCAAACAATTCCTTATCTGTATTTTCACTCGGGTTAGGTGTTGTTAATAATTTTTCACCATAAAAAATAGAATTGGCACCGGCCAGAAAACACAAGGCCTGCATTTCATCACTCATACTTTCACGGCCGGCTGACAAACGCACATGCGATTTCGGCATCATGATGCGTGCAACCGCTACGGCTCGCACAAATTCAATTGGATCCAGTTCTTCTGAATCGGCTAACGGCGTACCTTCAACTTTGACCAGCAAGTTAATCGGAACACTTTCCGGATGTTGTTCCTGATTGGCAAGTTGCTGCATTAAACCATAACGATCTTTTTCTGCTTCGCCCATCCCTAGAATACCACCACAACACACATTCATTCCCGCATCACGAACATGCATAATAGTATCTAAACGGTCTTGATAGGTACGTGTTGAAATGACATCACCATAATATTCAGGTGATGTATCCAGATTATGATTGTAATAATCCAGACCTGCTTCTTTTAAACGAACACTTTGTTCTGCATTTAACATCCCTAATGTTACGCATGTTTCCAAACCGAGTGATTTAACCGCTTTCACCATTTCAATCACTGGCTCCAGATCTTTATCTTTTGGGCCGCGCCATGCGGCTCCCATACAAAAACGACTCGAGCCATTTTCTTTGGCTTGTTTTGCTTTCTCGATAACTTCTGTCAGTGGTAATAAAGTTTCAGTTTCCACTTCGGTATCAAAGCGAACACTTTGCGGACAATAACCACAATCTTCAGGACAGCGGCCGGTTTTAATGCTGAGTAAGGTACTCACTTGCACTTGATTGGGAGTAAAGAATTCTCGGTGCATGGTTTGTGCTTCGAAAATTAAATCACTAAACGGTTTTTTGAATAAAGTCTTAACTTCATCGACAGTCCAGTTATGGCGAAATTTTTCATTCGTAGTCTGTTTCATTACACTTTCAACATTCGCGTTCATGGTGCGTCCTCACTACCTTTTTCAATAATATTCGTTTCTGTACTATTCTGGTTAATGGCAGTGTCTGCCCACTGCTCATTATTAATTTTCACTATGTTATAAACACTCAGTGGTATCAGTATTAAGGCTGAAACACCCCAAGTCACCATCCAGTACACAAGCTGGGTGCCAAAAAATGTCGCTACAATGACGACCAGGCCCAAAATCCCATAAAACTGATACGCTGCGAGTTGGGTATAATATCCCACTCGAGGATTGGGGTGGTGGCGATTCATGGCATACACCACCATTGAGGCACCAAACCAAAAAATTCCGAGCGGAAACGGAATTAACATTGAAATAATGTTACCGATATAAAACGTGCGCGCGGTCGTTCGAGCTTGTTCTGCGCTAATTATTTGATTTTCTTCAGGAATATTCATTTCAAAGTGTGTTCTTAGAACCGTTTAAAAACTACGGAAAGATCTTCGGTCGGCTCCACTTTCTTGTCAACCATATAATTATAATGGTTAACAGTGAGGCTGAGTAGCTTATCTTACACTTATTTTAACGATTTCGTCACAAGCCCACGCAAGACAATCCAACACAATGAGATATACTCTTTGGTTATAAAACACAAAAACACTTTTACATCACCTGCCAGGTTCAAGGATGAATCATGTTTTTTCCTCAATCGTTTTCGAAGTGGCTAATCAAAACCCACCTTATTCAACATACCTGCCCCCTATGCTCGGAGCTATGTTTAGATCCGGACAATGAATTTATCTGTGCATCATGCAAATCTGCACTGCCTGTTATTGAGAATCAATGTTTCCAGTGTGGCCTACCACTTAATAAAGTCGATACCACGGACATCTCGATGCGTTGTGGGCAGTGCCTGGTATCGCCACCTGCTTTTGACCTTTGCATTAGCCCGTACCATTACGCACTACCGATTAACCAATTCATCACTCAGCTCAAATTTCGGCATCAACTGCATTACGCGAGAATTTTAGCCGATTTACTGATAACTAAAATCGAGCAACATGCTGAAAACTTACCCGAATGTATTATTCCAGTTCCACTGCATAGTAGTCGACTCCGCCAACGTGGTTTTAATCAGGCACTCGAAATTGCCCGGCCTATTGCAAAAAAGTATGGCATTCCGCTCGACACTAAAAGTTGCAGCCGAATTATCTCTACACCACCCCAAATGGAACAAGACAAAAGAACACGCCAGAAAAATGTAAAAAATGCCTTCTCAGTTTCACCTGATTTCAACTATACCCATATCGCCATCGTTGATGACGTCATGACAACTGGCCACACCCTAAATGAACTGTCACGGGTGCTACGTGAACAAGGCGCAAAACGTATTCAAGTCTGGGCGACGTCGCGCTCCTGAAATACGCAAAAACTGGAATGATTATAAATTCATATGAAATTGATCCAGATCAATATTCCTTACATCACTTCGCCATAAAGTGCTAATCACACACAATTAAGGAGGTCATTATGTTTCAAGAAGGCGATAAAGGTATTGCAATAAATGTGGGCAAAACAGTGCTTATTCTGGTGGGTTTTATGGCTGTGATTATCTATATAGCGAACATTGCAGCCTAGAAAACTAACTCAAAAATTTCAGTAACTAAATCATAAAAAAACCAGCCAGCACCATAAGCTCCCAGCTGGTTTTTTTATTGAGTTAGGGTGTTCCGGGTTAAAACTTAAAATTTGAAGTAAACGTCCACAAATGGACCGTCCGATTCGCTATCTGCGGTTATATTTTGAAAGGCGTCGAGATGGAGTTGTTTATACTGCCAACCACCATTTAAGCCGAAACCATTTCGAGACTGATAAGTTAGCATCGCTTTATAGTCATATGCTGTACTATTATCAATCACCATATGCTTGCCTTCAATACCGGCTGCCAAACCTTTCCACGGTAACTCATAAAGGGCTGTTCCATACATCATTGGCAATGTCGCGTTATAAGACTGTGAACTCACAGCACCAAGCTCGTCTGCACTTTCAGTAACACCGTTAATAAATTTAATATTTAAGCCAAGGTCAAAATTAAATTTACCGCGTTGAAAAGGAAAGGAAATAGTCGCATCATACTGCCGTAACATTTTAGTATCGAGTGAATATTTAGTGTTGCCAGAGTCTAAAGCGAGATTATCAAAATCACTCATCCACCTGGAACTATATTCTTGTTGATTAAAGGCGGATGTTTGGCGTTCAAATTTAACATTTAAACGTAATGGATCTTCATGCCAGGCGCTAATGTTATTATCTGCCAACACCACAGACATGGGTAATAAACAGCTTAAAGCCAGACCCATTAATAACTTTATTTGATATTTGTTGTACACCGCAACCTGATCCTTTAATAAAGAACAATTCTAATCCATAAAGACCTAAGCAACTTTACTCGAAGTAGTCATCCTGAGGCAATGAACTGGTTCACGCTAGAAAACACCTAAGAGAAAAACACTGTACCCCGATTTAAATAAGACTAGCTGAAAATGACCATTATTCCATGAATAGCCTCCCAATAATTCGCGCAATTTTCTCACTAAATTCAATAGAATGCCAATAAATCGTTAAGCCAGGCCAGCACGTTATACGATAAGCGCGTAATGTAAGACTATCCCTACAAAAATCGTAAGACCAAACCAGTTATTATTAAGAAATGCCTGTATACAGCGTTGCGGGATACGGTCTTTTATCAGTATCTGCTGATAAATCGCAAAAGCCGCTGCCACTAACAGACTCAAATTAAAAGCCAAACCTAACTGTAATTGCTCACCGAGTAGATATAAACCGAATAAAACGATGGCTTGTAATATTCCCACCAAAATCTTATCCATATCATCAAACAAAATAGCTGTCGACTTAACCCCTGCCTTTAGATCGTCTTCTTTATCTGCCATGGCATACATCGTGTCGTAAGCCACTGACCATACAATATTAACTACAAATAGTAGCCAGGCGATTTTGGGCAGCGAGCCGGTTTGCGCAGCAAAGGCCATAGGAATCGACCAGCCAAAGGCCATCCCCAAAACCACTTGTGGTAAATGCGTAATACGTTTCATAAAGGGATAAATCGCTGCAAGCGCAGCACCGGCAAACGACAGGTAAATAGTAAGCTTATTCATTAACAGCACTAAAGCAAATGCTGCCACACAAAGAACAACAAAAAGTTTTAATGCTTCTTTGGGTTTAACCATACCGCTAGCAATTGGTCGCATTCTAGTGCGCGACACTTGAGGATCTATTTTTCTATCAGCATAGTCGTTAATGACACAACCGGCTGATCGCATCAGTACTACGCCGATGATAAAAACAAACAGTACTAACAGATCCGGTTTACCTTCACTTGCAATCCATAGTGCCCACAACGTTGGCCAAAGTAACAAGAAAATACCAATCGGTTTATTTAAACGCGTGAGAAGGTAATATTGTTTGAGTCTGTCGATGATATGCTCTTTAGTCATAACTGTATTATCACACATCTGCATAACGACTTGCATCACCCAGCCAGCGTTGAATCAGCGGCGCTGTTATTTCCGGATTACTTTTTACCAGGATCTCAGCTGCAGCGCTTGCTTTAGGAATTAAATGCGCATCCCGTTGTAAATCGGCAATCTTTAACATTTGTAATCCGGTTTGTCGCGTTCCCAACACTTCACCGGGACCCCGTATTTCTAAATCTTTTTGCGCAATAATAAAACCATCATTGGTTTTACGCATGGTTTCCAATCGGATCCGCGCATTTTGTGATAATTGTCCATGATACATCAGCACACAAGCACTCGCCTGTTTGCCACGCCCGACCCTGCCACGTAGTTGATGTAACTGCGACAAGCCCAGACGCTCCGCATTTTCAATGACCATTAAGCTTGCGTTTGGCACATCTACGCCTACTTCAATAACCGTTGTTGCAATCAACAATTGTAATTCTGCCGCTTTAAAAGCACGCATCACTTGTTCTTTTTGGTCCGGTTTCATCCTTCCATGAACCAAACCTATTTTTAAATCAGGAAAAGCTTCTGTAAGTTCTTTATAAGTATCTTCCGCTGCCTGACATTGCAATACTTCTGACTCTTCAATTAAAGTACAAACCCAATACACTTGTCGGCCTAGATGGCAGGCTTTAATAATACGTTCGATAATTTCGACTCGGCGCGTATCCGGTAAAACAACCGTATCAACCGGCGTGCGTCCGGGTGGCAGCTCGTCGATAATCGAACAATCTAAATCTGCATAGGCTGTCATACTTAAGGTTCTTGGGATAGGCGTTGCCGTCATGATTAATTGGTGGGGTGCTTTTTTCTCATTATCCGTAGTAGAATTATTATCACTACCTTTATTTCTTAAGGCTAAACGCTGGTGCACACCAAAACGATGTTGCTCATCAATGACAACCAGGGCCAGATTCTTAAACTCCACATCGTCCTGAAATAAAGCATGTGTGCCCACAGCCAGACTTGCTTCGGCTGTAACTAACATATTTAAAGCTTCCCGACGCGGCGCTGTTTTCAATTTACCTGTCAACCATGCAACGTTAATCCCCAAGGGAGCAAACCACTGAACAAAATTTGTATAGTGTTGTTCTGCTAAAATTTCAGTGGGAGCCATAATGGCAACTTGATATCCCGATTCAATAACCTGCAATGCCGCTAAAGCAGCAACAACTGTTTTTCCCGAGCCCACATCTCCTTGCACTAAACGCTGCATCGGAAAAGGTTTAACTAAATCTGTTTGAATGTCTGCAACAACTCTTTTCTGAGCGCCAGTTAAATCAAAGGATAGTTTATTTAAAAACGTTTCAGAAAATTGTTGTGATGGTGTAATAACACATGCCGTCTTTTCTTTTACTCGTTGTCTGAGTTGGCGAAGGCTAAGAATGTGTGTGAGCAACTCCTCAAATATCAGTCGTTGCTTCATGGGGTGCTTGTTATCTTGCAGATCGGCAAGTGATACATCGGGGGGAGGATAATGAATAAATCGTATTGAATCAGCCAAACTGGAGAAATGATATTGTTCTAAAAGTGCCGCAGGCAAATAATCCTCTAAAACGAGTTTATGTGTATCGAGTAAATCAAACGCATAATTCACCATATTACGTAAACTAATTTGATGTAGACCATCAGTCACCGGATAAACGGGGGTTAACGAATCTTCTACTGTGTTGGCAAGATCGTCATTCGCTTGCGCCTCGGTTAGCACGCTATATTCAGGATGCGCCATTTCTAAATGGCTGCCACTACGACGAACTTCACCAAAACAACGAATCGTTTTTCCTCTTTCTAAATTCGCTTTTTGACTTTGGCTGAAATGAAAAAATCGTAAGCTAATTGATCCGCTACCATCACGCACATGGCAAACCAGCATACGCTTACGTGCAAATTTTATTTCGGTGAGTTCAATCTTGCCTTGAATAACAGCGTGATCTGCCACTCGCAAACTACCAATCGGGGCTATACGGGTTCGGTCTTCATAACGCATGGGCAAATGAAATAATAGATCTTGCGCCGAATAAATACCCAGTTTCATTAATTTCTCAGCAACTTTTTGGCCGACGCCTTTTATAGCGGTGATGGGGGTTAAGTTAGAAATTATCTTTAACTACGAAGAACAAATAACGTCATTCTCAAGAAAGCGGAAATCCAGAACGGTAAACAGCTTGTTTATAATTTTCTGGATACCCGCCTTCGCAGGTATAACGATACTGACTTTATTTTCAACCTATAAGCCAAAAAATCTCAGTATTCTTCGTGTCCTCCGTGGTTGATTTTTTAAAATGCATTTTTATTCTATAACCATTACTGCATCCATTTCGACCTGCGCATCTTTTGGCAATGACGCAACACCAATCGCGGCTCGAGCAGGATATGGCTGTGAAAAATATTCTGCCATGATTTCATTCACTATAGGAAAATGTGACAAGTCGGTTAAAAAAATATTCAGTTTGGCAATATCTTTTAAATCTCCACCCGCAGCTTGTGCAACCGCTTTCAGATTATCAAATACACGTTTAATTTGAACTTTGATATCACCTTCGATGAGTAGCATTGTTTCCGGAACTAATGGGATCTGCCCTGATAAGTAAACCGTATCATTAATTTTTATTGCTTGTGAATAAGTACCGATTGCTTGCGGTGCTTTTTCTGTATGAATGACTTCACGTGTCATTTTGTTCTCCTGAATAGTTTATTATTGTCTTACTCGATGAATTCGGTCAACCATCTCGATAGTTCTTAAACGGCGCATAATTCGTGCAAGGTGTTTTCTGTCTTTTACTTCGACGGTTAACGTCATTGAAGAATGTATACCATCACGCTCTTCGATTTCAACATTTAAAATATTTGAATCTAAATCAGAAATAATTGCTGCTATAGTTGCAAGCACACCGCGTTGATTCTTAACCAATAAACGAATGTAGGTTGTAAAGTCACGTTTTAAATTCTGCTCCCATTCAACATCAATCCATTTTTCCGGTTTGCTTTTATAGTCACTTAAATTTTTACATGACTGCGAATGTACAACGATGCCTTTACCGGCGCTAATAAAGCCAATAATGTCATCTCCGGGTATTGGCAAACAACATTTTGCAAACGATACAACCGCACCTTCCGTGCCGCGTATAGATAAAGGGCGACTTGAACTTTTTTCGCCGGTGCTATTACTGGTATCCTGACCTCCTAATATTTCATTTGGCCCAACCAGAGCACGCGCAACCATCATAGGAATATGATTACCTATCCCGACTTCTGCACACAAGTCGTTAAAGTTTTGGAAATTTAATTCTTTTAAGGCTCTTGTAATAGAACTTGCAGGAATTTTATCTAATGATGAACCAAAGGCTTCAAGATTTCGATTAAGTAAACGCCTGCCTAATTCTACAGACTCGTCGAATTGTAAATTCTTCAGCAAGGCGCGAATATTCGTTCGTGCTTTTGCTGTCTTAACAAATTCGAGCCAACCCGGGTTCGCTTGTGCACCAGGTGCAGTAATGATTTCAATTGTTTGACCGTTATACAACTCGGTGCGCAACGGCATTAAACGCCGATTGATTTTAACTGCAACACATTGACTACCCACATCAGTATGCACAGCATAGGCAAAATCAATAGCCGTTGCACCACGTGGTAATACCATAATATCGCCACGCGGCGTAAATACGTAAACTTCATCCGGGAATAAATCTATTTTGACATTTTCCAGAAACTCCATTGAGTTTCCGGCGTGCCGCTGTATTTCTAACACACCGCGCAGCCATTCTCTCGCCCGCACTTGTGCATTATTTCCCGTAGCGCCATTATCACTTTTATACAACCAGTGTGCAGCAATTCCAGCTTCAGCAACTCGATTCATATCTTCAGTACGAATTTGCACTTCAGTTGCTACACCGTATTGTGTATATAACACCGTATGCAGAGACTGATAACCGTTCGCTTTGGGTATCGCGATATAATCTTTGAACTTGCCCGGCACCGGGGTGTATAAATTGTGCACTGCACCTAACATGCGATAACACATGTCAACGTCGGCAACGATTATACGCACCGCATAAACATCCATTACTTCGTTAAACGATAAATGCTTATTACGCATCTTTTTGTAAATGCTGTAGAGATGTTTTTGACGCCCCTCAACTTTACCCGTCAGCTTCAATTCATCTAAACGCGTAATGATTGATTTTTCTAATTTACTGATGAGTTCCTTTCTATTACCACGCGCCTTTCTGACATTTTCTTCCAGAATACGGGCGCGCATTGGATACATGGCAAGAAAGCCCAGGTCCTCTAGCTCCAATCGCATTCTGTTCATACCTAAACGATTGGCAATCGGTGCATATATTTCTAATGTTTCGCGTGCAATCCGGCGGCGCTTTTCAGGACGCATCACTCCCAGGGTACGCATATTATGTAGGCGGTCGGCTAATTTAATTAAAATAACGCGAATGTCTTCAACCATCGCCAGCATCATTTTTCTGAAGTTTTCGGCTTGTGCTTCCGCTTTACTACCAAATTTAATATTCGCCAGTTTACTCACGCCATCAACTAGCGCTGCAACTTCTTCACCGAATTTCTTTTTAATCGCCTCTCTGCCGTGCTCGGTATCTTCAATGACATCATGCAACAACGCTGCAATAATACTGCGGTGATCCATGCGCATTTCAGCAAGGATTTGGGCTACCGAGAGGGGGTGGAAAATATAGGCTTCACCACTGACACGCTTTTGACCTTCGTGGGCTTCAGCACTGAATAGATAGGCTTGATAAACTTCGGTGACTTGATCCGGCTCAAGATAATCGTCAAGCATCTCGCAGAGATGCCCGATACGAAACGAAATCGGCTCAATATTTGAATTGGCAAACTCCCCCGGTTGGGGGAGGTCTTGTCTTGAATTGGCGATAACCAGGGTCCCCCCTAAGTTATTTTCTAGATTTCTTCTGATTTAGTATCAGAGTCGGAATCACCCGAGGCAGAATCGCCAACTAACGGACCTAAATCTGCAGCTAGAGCAGCAGCAAGAGCCGCCGCCACATCAATTTCAGCTTCATCCGACTTTGCTTCTGAGTCGTCTGAACCAGATTCAGTCGTTGCTTCTGTATCGCCAAGTAAAGCAGCGGCTTCTAATTCGGCCGATACTTCTTCTTCACTGGTCCATTCAGCGCTTTCAACCGCTTTCTCGTCTAGAATAGCGGCATCGATTAAGCCATCAGCAATTTCTCGTAGGGCAACAACCGTTGGCTTGTCATTTTCAACTGCTACCAATGGCTCAGCACCATTGGCTATTTGACGGGCACGCTTTGAAGAAATAAGAACTAATTCAAAACGGTTTTTAACATTTTCTAAACAATCTTCAACGGTGACACGTGCCATGTAGTTTTACTCCGAAAATCAATGACTTAAATGTAATATTCCTTGAACCGAGTAAAATTCGGTAAAATGAGAATATCCAAAAATTATGAACCTGCTAGTATAGCGCCATCCCTGCTAAAGCACCACAACTGGATTCACCAGTGCTATGCCCACTAGCGCTTTTTTGCTATAAATAAAGTATTCCAAAACTACGACTTCAACAACGCAGTCAAAGCCACTTGCTCGCGTTGACTGATGACCTCTATTCGCTGACGTTGCGCTAATACGATGGCACTTAACTCACGGGTTGCCTCGGCAAAATCGTCATTAATAACCAGATAATCAAATTCCACATAATGTGCCATATCACTGGTCGCATCTTGCATTCGGCGTGCAATGATTTCTGCTGAATCCTGACCACGCGCATTCAAACGTTGCTCTAAGGCCTCGCGCGATGGCGGCAAGATAAACACCGAAATCGCATACGGCATTAACTTGCGTACCTGCTGTGCACCTTGCCAGTCAATCTCCAGAATGACATCTTCACCCTCGCTAAGTTGCTCCTCTACTGCCTGCTGTGAAGTGCCATAATAATTATCGAACACCTTTGCATGTTCTAAAAATGCACTGGTCTCAATCATTTTTTCGAAGCCAACGGTATTCGTAAAATGATAATGAACCCCATTTATTTCACCCGGACGCATCGCGCGTGTAGTATGGGAAATCGAAACCTCGATTCCGGATACCGCTTGTAACAAAGCCTCAACCAAACTCGTTTTTCCCGCACCCGAAGGCGCTGAAAAAATATAAAGCTGACCATTATAAGGTGACGTTACTGGTAAATTTGTCGCTGACATAATATAGCTACTCAATTATTATCTAAAAAGTTATTTTTATTTTATACCTTATATATAGGCATAGCCATAATTAGTAACCCGTTAATGGATTGGCCGAAACAACTCCTAAATTAAAGCGAACAACTCAAACTTGAGTTATAAACCACTGCGGGGCACTTGTTTGTTCAGGTTCTATATATATTTAATTACTATTCTATATTCTGCACCTGCTCGCGCATTTGTTCGATTAAAACTTTTAAATCAACTGAGGCCCTGGTACTTGCGGTATCCACTGACTTGGAACCGAGAGTATTGGCTTCGCGGTTAAGTTCTTGCATTAAAAAATCCAGTCGTCGTCCAACCGGTTGTGCATTGTTTAAAACATTTCGCACTTCAGTTAAATGTGCACCGAGGCGGTCGAGTTCTTCGGTCACATCCATTTTTTGTGCAAGTAAGACCATTTCCTGTTCCAGTCTATTTTCATCATGTTCTACTTTAAACTCTGCCAGACGCTCCAGAATTTTTTGTTTGCGTGTTTCTAGAATTGCCGGGATGAGTGAGCCCACTTCTGCGGTGATTATTTCCATCGCATCACAGCGCTCCAGTAACATTGCAGCTAATTTTTCACCTTCGCGTTTTCGGGTAGCAATAAATTCTTCTAAGGCTTGCGCTACACAACGAGTAACATTTTGTTGTAATTGCCTGGTATCAATTTGTTTAGCTTGCATAACGCCTGGCCAGCGTAATATTTCGAGTGGATTTATTTTATCTGCATTTGGAATATGTTGTGCTATTGCGTGGCTGGCTTTGGCTAGTTGCTCAACCAGATTTATATTCAAAGATAAATCAACGACACTTTCAGTAGAGTTATGTTCAGGTGCCGAGTTATCTTGAGTACGAATATTTAACTCGACTTTTCCGCGGCTCAACTTGTTACTCAGCATGGCTCTCAACGCTTGCTCGATGTCGCGCACTTCTTCTGGCACACGAATGGTGAGATCAAGGTAACGATGATTTACACTACGCAGCTCCAGAGTTAGCGCTACTCCATCCAGTGTAGATGCATTTCGTGCGAAAGCGGTCATGCTTTGAGTCATTGTTTAATTCCTTAATGTAAAGGGTAAAATAGTATGATACTTATTGAATTAGCCACATTAAACATCCCCAATATCTTACCTGCGCGTACGCTGAAAAACAGCAAAATACTTTACCCTCTTCCATTAATTGTAGAATGTAATTTGCAAACTAGAGTTAACCTTACATACAAAAAGACGCTATAATCATAACCAATGACTGACTTCGCCCATGAATTGCCTGCCAATACTGTTGTAGATAACTACACCATCACTCGTACACTTGGTGGTGGTGGTTTTAGTATTGTATACCTCGCAAAAGACAATACGTATGATAAAGATGTTGTCATTAAAGAATACATGCCAACTAAATTAGCTACACGTACCAACGATTTACATATTAGTGCTTTAAACTCCAACTGTGGTGATAAGTTTGGACACGGTCAACGCCTGTTCTTTCAGGAGGCGAATACCTTATCGAATCTAAAACATCCCAATATCGTCAATGTAATAAGCTTCTTTCGTGCCAATGGTACGGTTTACATGGTTATGGAGTACGAAGAAGGGATTAATTTACAAAGTTATATTAAGCGCCATAGTGGTAATATGAGTGAGCAGTTTTTAATGGCGGTGTTCTTGCCCTTATTAGACGGATTAAAAACCATCCACCATAATGGCTTGCTTCATTTAGATGTTAAACCCGGCAATATCCACTTGCGTGAAGGGGCCAACCCGTTGCTTCTTGACTTTGGCGCCGCCCATGAAATGATGCAAACACGTCAATTTCAGGCAAACCAGGTTGTCACTCCCGGTTTTTCACCCATTGAACAACTCGATCCCGGTGGCTATGTTGGGCCATGGACTGATATCTATGCTATTGGAGCAACTATTCGCGCCTGTATTGAAGGCGCGCCTCCCATGTCATCCACCAAACGCCGAGAACGGGATACTTTGAAACCTGCGGTCAGTGCGTTTAAGAAAAAGTACTCCAAACATTTACTTCGGGCTATCGACTGGGCGATGGAAGTGGATCCAATCCTGCGTCCGCAAAATATTGAAAACTTTATTGATGCCATCAATAATTCTAACGCCGCTATAAAGTCGTAAAAGATGCAAATTGAAATTAGCCAAATTAGCCTTCAAGGTGATCGCAAGAACAACCAGGATCGGGTTGGCTATATAGAATACGAGCATGGCGTGGTTTTAATTTTAGGTGATGGCCTTGGTGGCCGGCCAAAAGGTGAATTAGCCGCTCAAACATTAATAGAAACAATAGAAAAATCCATAAATAACGCCCCTATGCCAATCCCCGATCCTTTTGAGTTTTTAGAAGGTGCACTACTACAAGCTCATAATGACGTCATGGCGGCAGGTCGCGAAGAAATACCTCCTATAGAACCCGGTACTACCGCCGTTGTGTGCTTGATTCAAAACGGTAGTGCCTGGTGGGCGCATGTCGGTGACAGTCGTTGTTATTTATTTCGGCATGGCTTGTCCATTTATCGCACACAAGATCACTCCTACGTAGAAGGCTTATATCAAAGTGGTGAGATCAGTTTAAGCAAAGTAAGTACGCACCCTATGCGTAATTACATTACCCGCTGTGTCGGCATGTTAGCGAAAGAACCCGAAATTGAACTGAGTAAAGAGGTGATGCTAACCGAAGGGGATATTTTACTACTCTGCTCTGACGGATTCTGGGGTACATTGGATGATGCTCAGATCGGCGCGAAATTATACAGTACACGTTTAAATGAAGCCGTCACATCGCTTGCTGAAACAGCAGTACAACTCGGTTCACCCACGGCAGATAATAGCACTGCCATTGCGCTTAAAATTATATCCTTACAACTTCTAAACAAGAGTCCAACAAATAAAGCCAAACATGCCACGGTAAAACAACCTGCCGTTGATAGCGCAATTAAACAAATTGAAGATGCAATTTCAGCTTATGGGCATGAAATGGATGATTAAAACCAAGTCTACTGATTTTCAATAACAAGACTACATTAGTAAATATTAATATAGTGTATCGCGAATACTCGCTTGGTATTAATATTCACTAGAATCACACTCATATCCGTAACTTGATACACCTTTTACAAGAATAACTAGAATTAATGTATATAAAACCTTACTATATAAAAGTTTTATACAGAATAATTATAAAAATACCAGCACTTTAAAATTACGCTGCAAGCATATACAGCATCAGGCTGTTTTTTAAACTATTATAGCTATAACGGAAGATAACCGTATTTTCAATCAGCTAAGCGGTGATTTCTAAATCCGTTGTTGTACAGATCTATCACAATTATGGAATGCCGTATGAAAGTTGTTTCCAATAATTCATTTCCAGAAATAGTAAAAAATTCATTCCAATCGATTGAAGAATATTCTGATTCTCTGGTTGGCTTAGACCTGCATGGATACCAGTTAAGCAAGGGCGATTTTAACGGTCATTCAAAGATAATTATATCTCATAATTTTCAACTTGCTATACGCCAAGCCGATGCGCAACACTTTCAACGCGCAAGAATAGATGCCGGGAAAATTGGCATGATCTTCCCTTTGGTTCAAAATGAATATATAAATAATGGCAGAAACCTGAGTCCTGAAAAACAATATGTAATATTTAATGGTGAAGAAAATAAAATTATATTCCCTAAGCATCACAAACATATTTCACTAATAATAAATACAGAAGAATTAAACAACTATCTTTCAGAAGATGAAACCCATATTTTTATTAATATTTTTCGGAATCTATCCACTCGGGTAGTTTGTTCAGAAAAAAAATTATTATTAACCCGACAACTTCATGACATATTTGAAGTATTTAAGCTATTGGCTAAAAATACCACAAACAATCATCTGGTATATCAAGACTTATATGACTCTTTATTTTATTCTATACATAACTATCAACATGCCTATTCAGATGAAATAATTGAGAAGAGAAAAAATAATGAACGTTTACTTTCCCGAGCTTTAGATTATATTCACTCCGAATCACTTCAGTCACTAACAGTGTCAAGTTTAGTCACTAATACTCATGCAAGCAGTCGTACGATACAGTATTGTTTTTCCAGATTACTGGGTATATCACCTAAAAAATATATAATAAGACTAAGACTAAATGCAATACGGAAAGAATTAAAAAATTCCAGTCAGAATGAAACCACAATAACGGAGATTGCCAATAATTATGGTGTAATCAATTTAGGACGATTTAAACAAGACTATGAAAAATTTTTTAATGAAAGTCCACGTCAAACCTTAGAAAGGAATTAAAGATAAGAGACACATAAGTTACCCGACGACCAGAGTCCTCTATAACCAGGCAGTCACTTTCTCGACTGGTATAGGCGGGCATAAATAAAAACCTTGTACAAAATCACACCCTAGAATTTCGAGAATCTCAAAAGTATCTTTATTCTCTACACCTTCAGCTATAACACTACGGCCCATATTATGAGCTAAATCGATAGTTGAGCGTACAATTACAGCATCATTGTCATCTTCCAACATATTACTTACAAAAGTACGATCAATTTTTAATGACTGGGTTGGCAACTGTTTCAAATATGATAATGATGAAAAACCTGTACCAAAATCATCTATTGATATATTTAAACCAATATTATTGAGTTCGGTCATAACAGCATAAGCTCGTTTAGAATCTGACATCATCGTACTTTCGGTAATTTCTAAATTAATTTTTTTCGGGTTAACTGAATATTTTTGCAATAGTTGCTTTATTTTATCCGGAAAATCTGCATCTTGTATATCTTTCACAGATAGATTGACGGATAAACGAAAATCCTGATTTATTTTATTCCAAATTTCAAACTGCATAAATGAAGTGTCTAACATATGCAACGTTAATTCTTTTATAAGACTCGATTGTTCTGCAAAGGCAATGAATTCTGTTGGTATAATTTCACCAAACTGTGGATGAGTCCATCTGCATAACACCTCAAAACCCCATAGGCGTTTATTTTTGGTTCTAATAATGGGCTGATAATGCAGTTCAATCTCTCCATTCTTTATCGCTTCATGTAAAGCGCTAATAATATTCAAGCGATTAACAGAGTATTGATCTCTGGCTGCATCATATACTGCATAACCACTTGCGTCCTTTTTTGCAACATACATGGCAACATCTGCGCGTTGCATTAACATTTCACAATCTTCACCATCCTCTGGATATTTGGCAATGCCTATACTCATAGCAGCTTTAAGAACATGACCTTCAATTGAAAAAGATTTATCAAAAATATTTAATATTTTATCGCAAATAATAATGGCCCCTTCTCTATCAGTATTATGTAATATAATAGAAAATTCGTCGCCTCCAAGTCGCGCAACCGTATCCGATTCTCGCACGACACTTTTTAATCTCGGCGCTACCTGCTGTAATAAACAATCGCCACAATGATGACCAAGAGTATCATTAACCTCTTTAAACTGATTAAGGTCCATTACAAGAATTACCAAACTTGAATTCGTTCTCTTTGATACTGTAATCGCCTGGTTTACCCGCTCATACAAGAGCGTTCGATTAGGAAGATTGGTTAAACCATCATGTAAGGCATGATATCTTTCTAATGCTGCGATCCTGTTTAAATCCTGGATACTTAATAAACTCATTTTAGTTACCAGAAACACGAAAACACTTCCACCAAACAAAATTAACGCAACAATAAATGTAATTGAATTATCCTGAGTATTTATTATTGAAAAAGAAAATAGAATATATCCAAGAATAAAAAGTAAAATTAAAAGAAACAGTGCTTTCCAGCCTGCTGCCTGGATATTTTTATTTTGATCGTCACATATACTACGGGTAGGCAAAAGCGAAAACAGCAAAAGAATAACACCGCTAAGAACAAAGACTAAAGAGAAAATATGGAGATACATAATCAACCAGCATAAAAACTATCATCAATATTCAACAATAGCATTAAACCTTGTGATTAGTTTATTTTAAATGCAAAGGGTCATACGCACTATTGACCAACACTGTATAACTATATTATTAAACGTTAAATTAATAAGGGAAGCAATAAATGAACTAAAGAACCTTATGCCAAAGATTCATCAGAAAAAGAAGTAAACCTAAACTGACAACCCAAAAAACAATCGATACAATTGTGGATTGTCGTGCTTTATTTTTTTCTATCCATGTACGCGGTCTAACACCTTTAGAAATAAACGCGATTTTAGCGGATAGGTTAACGCTAACTATATTTATGGCTAATAGCAAGCTAGCACCAATAGCATTATCATATTGCCCTGCACCCAACATCAGGCCAAAAGTGACAGCGGGTGGTAACAATGCAACCGCTACCATCACCCCAACCAAAGAATTACTGAAACCCGATGCAAGAGCTAAAACCGCTGCCGCACCTGAAACCAGGGCCAAAATCACACCATCATACCCCACATCAGTCCGTGACATAATTTCCTGGCTTGTAATCTCGTAAGGCCAAAAATAACCGATGATGATTGAAATTAAAAGGGCGAGACATAATCCGATCGCATTTGTTTTTAATGATTGGCCGATTAAAACCGAATCGCCTAATGCCGAAGCAAACGCAAGCGCAAGATTCGGACCGAGTAAAGGTGCTATTACCATTGCACCAATAACAACGGCTACATTATCCGCCAACAAACCGATACTGGCGACGATAGTTGAAAACACCACCATCAAGAGAAAAGTACTGTCTAATTTAATTCCGTTAACAATTTTTTGATACAGCTCTTCGCGAGTCACTGTCGAACTCTTACCTCGCTCTTCATTCTCATAAAGCGCTTCAGGTCGCGGAATTGTTGCCTCTACGGGAATAATAACAATACGACTATTTTCATTACCACTGACAACGGTTTGAATTGAATCTAATACTTGCTGTTGATTTTCTGGACGGACTAACAAACGGATTGAACAGCGATCTTCATGTTCACAAGGTGTTGACCAAAAATCCAGAAGCTCGAACTGCTCGGCTAAACCTTGCAAAGTATCAACATACCCACAGTCGGCAATAACTTCGATTATTCTCATATTGGCGTCTCAGTTATTTTATATTAATGCCGTTATTGCTTTAACCGATACCCAGTTTTAAACATCCACCAAACCATACCCAGGCACGCTACTAGAAAAAACAGAACCATCATCAAACTTAATTCTACGCTCACATCGGATACTTCAAAAAAACTCCAACGAAAGCCACTGATCAAATATACAACAGGATTAAACAGCGTTATTGTTTGCCATGCTGGTGGTAGCATATCTATCGTATAAAAACTGCCGCCGAGAAATACAAGTGGAGTCACAACTAACATGGGGATAATTTGTAATTTCTCAAAGTTGTCTGCCCATAGCCCAATAATAAAACCAAACAAACTAAATGAAACGCAGGTAAGAATAAAGAAGGCCAACATCCATACAGGATGCGCGATATGAATAGGAACAAAAAAACCGGCCGTGACTAAAATAATAATCCCTATAATGAAAGATTTGGTTGCCGCTGCGCCCACATAGCCTAAAGTAATCTCAACAAAGGAGATAGGCGCCGACATCACTTCATATATAGTACCGGTAAATTTCGGAAAAAATATTCCAAACGATGCGTTAGTAATACTTTGGGTTAATAATGTCAGCATCATTAAACCCGGCACAATGAATGTTCCATAGCCAACGCCGTCAACGGTTTCAATACGCGACCCAATAGCGGCTCCAAAAACAACAAAATACAATGCCGTCGATATAACCGGTGAAATAAAACTTTGCATGATGGTGTCATATGCGCGTAGCATTTCAAATTTATAAATCACTCTAATCGCATAGGTGTTCATTATGTTTTCTTAACCAGGTTTATAAAAATATCTTCTAGCGAACTTTTACATGTGTTCACATCTTTTAATAATATTCCCGCATCATTTATCGCACTTAACAACTCGGCGATGCCCGTGCGTGTATTGTTCGGATCGTATGTAAAGGTAAGTAGCAAGCCATCTTCAGAAAGCTCTAATTCCCAGCGCGCGAGTGATGCAGGAATGTCATCTACGGCTTCTTCAATTTCAACGATCAATTGGCGCTTGCCTAATTTTTGCATTAAGACGTGCTTGTCTTCTACAAGCAACAATTTTCCGTCACTAATAACACCAACACGATCCGCAATTTCTTCGGCTTCTTCGATGTAGTGAGTTGTTAAAATAATGGTAACACCCGACACACGTAATCTATTCACCAGCGCCCACATTTCTTTACGTAAACTGACATCAACGCCGGCAGTAGGCTCGTCTAAGAATAAAATAGAGGGTTGGTGCGAAAGTGCCTTACCAATCAGTACCCGGCGCTTCATTCCACCCGATAGTGTCATGAGGGCATTGTCTTTTTTATCCCATAGCGACAAGTCTTTTAACAATTGTTCAATATAGGCAGGATCTGGTTTTTTACCAAATAAACCGCGACTAAACGTTAGCGTATTCCAAACGGTATCAAATGCGCCGAGAGTTAATTCTTGCGGCACAAGCCCAATCAAGCCACGGGTTTTTCGATAATCTGAAATTATATCGTGACCATCTACCGTAACTGTTCCGGAGCTGGGGTTGACTAAGCCACAAATCGCTGAAATTAAGGTTGTTTTACCTGCGCCATTCGGGCCAAGCAAGGCCAGAATTTCACCTTGCACAATATCCAGGCTCACGTCATCGAGTGCATGATGGCCACTTTCGTAGGTTTTAGATAAATTTGAGACAGATACGATTGGTTGCATAATATTATGAGGTTAACATAATTATTATTTAAATTTTATAATTATGTGCTTACTTAAACTATAAAATTACTACCCGTAAATTAGTTTTAGCTATTCTATAACTGAATTAATTAACCCCTGGGTTATCCATATCTTTAAATAACTGGCAGCCTGCATTGGCACATCATCTTCATTCATTACCGTTGAGAGTGCTTCACAGACGTCGTTAAAATTTTTACCTTCACGTAACTCATCAAAAGCTAATTTCTCTTCTATTTTCATTGAACGAAAACGTGTCACAAACTGTTCCCGCCAGATTAACCATGCGCAATTGCCTTCATGTTCGGCAGTAATGCGCTTCGGCTCGTCGTCCGTTAACGCCAGCCATAATTCAGGCGTGTTCCATTCCAGATCTATGCATTGTACTGAGGGATGTAGTGCAAATTTAAGATCCGGCCATGTTTCAGGGTCTATCGTAGCTATCTGTTGTTCCGTAAACAGGGTACTATCTGCTGCATCGAACGTTTGGCCCAAAGACCACTCGAAAAAACCAAGTTCGTACAGCCAATACATATCTGGCCAATTTATATCAGGCCAGTCTTTACTTTGCGAGTCTGGATTAGTTTTGACTAAATTTAGTATAAAATCAGGTAGATCTCGACCAAATTCACGCAGACTGAAATAGTGCGATGGATAAGCTTCGATATAGCTATCTACCAGTTGGTAAAAATGGTCGTCGCCAATAGCCATTAAGACCGCAGTAAAATCGTTTGCCAGCACTTCTCTTAAACGTGCCCGATACGCATGCGAATAAACCGACAATTGTATTTCAGGCGCCACCCGTCCGGTAGCGCTAATCCAATCAGTAGACGCTGCACCACTGGTATAGAGTACGCAGTTCTGAAAAATTTGTTGTAATCTTTCGAGATGTTTCATATCGATTTATGCCGGCTGCATTTTATTCGTTTTATTATTCGACTGTCTAAGCGTGAGATTTTTATCAAGCTGATCTTTAACGCTCGGCTCACTAAAATGTGCTTCGGCAATATCACGCACCTGCTCCAGTTCTTCGAGTAACTCAGGCAAGGGTGGAATATTATCATCGCGCTCTATCATAGTAGAAACGCGTCCAAAATGTTGTACCGCTTTATCGTATAAATCGAACACCGGGTCGGCAATGGGATGATCATGGGTGTCAATAATTAAATTATTTTCATGGGTATGACCGGCAAGGTGAAATTGATAAACCCGCTCACTCGGTATAGCAGTTAAATAGGTGAGGGGATCAAAATTATGGTTATACGCACTGACATAAATATTATTGATGTCGAGTAAAATCAGGCAATCGGCACGTTCAGAAACTTCGCGTAGAAATTCCCATTCGCTCATCTGTGAATCATTATAAGTTACATAGCTGGAAACATTTTCCACTAACATTTGCCGGCCTATGTAATCCTGTACCTGACTAATTCGGTCTGCTACATGCTGTATTGCCTCTTCGGTATACGGCATGGGCATTAAATCATGCAGATTAATACCATCAACACCCGTCCAGCATAAGTGGTCGGAAAACCAGGCTGGCTCGACACAATTAATTAGAGATTTAAGTTGCTTTAAATAATCAAAGTCCAAGGGTGCCGTGCTACCCATCGACATTGAAACGCCGTGCATTACCATCGGATAATGTTCACGGATACGGGTTAAATAATCCAGCGGCTTACCGCCATCAACCATGTAATTTTCAGAAATAATTTCAAACCAATCGACCTTTGGCTTTTTAGCCAATACAGTCTCATAATGTTCTTTGCGTAAACCCAAACCATAACCAAGATAAGGTCGATTATTGTTTTGCTTGTCTACTGGCATGAATGATCTCTTACATTTTAATTTAGCGAAAATAATATCTACTACAAAATAAAACTAGTCATACCATTCAAGTGTATCGTGTAAATACCACAAAAGTATCACACTCCAATGGCAAATCTCACCTTCTTGACAATAGAATAAACCTCGTTACTTTATAGGCAATTCATCATATTTCACCAATTCACAAACATCCACGTACCACGGTGCTTTGTCGGCATAATAAATATTGTGAACCGGTTTTATCATTGGGTCGGCATTCAAGGTACCGGCCGGTACAATAACGGCTCTAGCGCTTTTAGTTTTCCAGGGTAAGGACGAGCCGCATTTTTTACAAAAAGAAGTTGCGAAATGTTTGGCTTCAGGTAATTCATAGCGGCCGACAAGGTCTTTTCCACTCAGCCATTTAAACTGTTGCGGTTCAATAATCATATTCGCTGCATGTGCAGAACCGGTAAACTTCTGGCAGCGCGAACAATGGCAGTACTGAAAAATTTTCACCGGACCCGTAAACTGATATGTCACTTCCCCGCATAAACAACTACCTGATAGTTCGTCTGTCTTTTCCATAGCAATACCTTTATCATTATAAATAGTTTAAAGATTTAACGCGTATCAGGACTTTAAAAAACGGGCTCGCGTTTGTGTTGCAACTTTTCACGCGCCTTGGCTCGGCCCTTTTCCCGACCAAAACGCTGAAAGGTCCAACCCTTTTCATAAGCTTTCTCGGTTACATACTTTAAGGAATTCACCATGCGCAAACGCATTACCAGCGCATCGGTTTTCAATACCTCGACACCTTTTTCATTAAAGAACAGGAGTGCTGGTACCCGCGTAAATTTAGTCTGGTCGTACCACTTGGCAGAATTCACACGTTTACCATTCGGCGTAAGGATTGGTGTTTTAGTATCGTTAGCATCAAGACGTACAATGTCAAACTGTTTCATCATATCCCTGACTTCGTTTAAGGCAAGAACTGCTGTATGAAAATACTCACACTCATGACAAGCCGTTTTTTCAAAAATAATGAGAAGCGGCTTTTTCCCGGAACGATAACTACTCTCCAGAATATACGGTGGTTTACTAAACAGTGAATCGATTTTTAAGCCCGCATTTGATTGTACTGGTGTGTCCAGAATGGCCTGACGCTTTAAAAAATGACTAAACGATTCAGACTTATGAGTATCACTGCCCACATATGCCAACACTTTTTTAAATCGCCCAGGTGATTGATACCCTACCAGGCGCAATATTGGCTTACCTTCGGCACCGTAAAAAATAACGGAAGGAGAAAACTGGACGCCCTCGTTCTTGGCAAATTGTTTTGCAGTTATTGAGTTTCCACTTGGGGTGGTAATATCAGCATCATTAAAAATTTCCATTCCGATCGAAACAAAGTTCTTTTGCACTAATGCGGCTATTTCCGGGTCACCCAGGCTTAAACGAATAAAACGTTCACAATAAGAACAACCTTCGGTGGTAAAAAAAATCATCAAACCTTTCTTGCCATCTGCTCTTGCCTTCTTAAGGTCATCAGCAAGTTCTAAAAAAGGGCTTTCCTTAAACCATTTAGGGTAATCAATATGTTTAATAACCCGGTCATCAAAATCCTTTGCAATCGACAAACCCATAAAGCCATTAAAAATTGCTAAACCCAGAACTAATTGATTTAAGGGTATTTTTATTTTTTTATTCACGCGCTAGCATCCATGATTAAATCTTTGTAACATTTTCAGTGAATAGTCCCATCCTAAATGGGATGGCGATAAGGTCAAAGACTCTATTCAATATTATTTTTTATTGTTTGATAAATATTTTTCAGGTTATATGTTCTTTTACAAAATTGATGCTACAGTATCTTGCAGTCACCACCGTTAGATCTTTGTTTTATACCTTGCGGGGGAAATGAATATTTTATCATTATTATTAGCGAAGTTAGTCAAAGATATCTACGCTGATAATGCAACCAGGTTAAAGTTTAAAAGGAGCTAATACCATGAGCAAAGAACAAAAAAGCAATAAAGAAACAAAGAAAAAACCCGTCTTATCAACTAAAGAGAAAAAAGCGGCCAAAAATGCCAAGAAAGATGCCAAAAGCCAACGCGTTATATAACATTGCCTAACCCTGTGCTGTCTTTAGTACATAAAATTCTTTTCGACTCTTACAGGTAAAACATACACAACAAAGGTGGCAACAGGCTAGAGCCTGTGCCACCCTTTGTTGTATCAACCCTTCATAGGGCTTTTTAAAGTTTCCACGTTTTCCGTTTAAAGTATTAATGTAGTTTATGAGTTGGCAGGCCAATTAAAGCCGATATACCTTCTTGTTCTATCGTATCCAAAGCCTCGCTCAGTGCACTTTTTTCTGTTTCAAACGAGTCTTCCCATCCCGTTGAATTATGATGCTCGTCTATAACCTCAAGTAACCAACCACCTTCACCGTCTTCATAGATATCAATTTGCACTGTCTTGCCGCCAACCGTAACGGCCTGGCAAAGAGCTGACTTTTTCACTTCGATTTCATCATTCATTTATGGATACTCTTACATTTGATCATGTCACTACGAAATTGAAGCCACTGGTAATATTTTTTAATATTCCTAAGCCCGTTCTTTATAACTTACATTTACTAGCCTGAAAAAATCCTCTCTTCATAGAACATTAGTATTGATACTGTTTAACATGCCTCTTACTGAAAGAATACCACGCAGGCCTCTAATTCAAATATCCAGTATATCTTTAACCTATACTGTATCAAAGAAGTCCACTTTACCGGTTTCAAGTGAGTATTCCGCACCAACAACGGCTAACTCGCCCTTTTGAATTAGCTGCTCAAGCATAGAAGAACCATGCCGTAGATGATTTGTAGCCGCCTGAATGTTAGCTCGAATCGCCGTTTCCAATAATTTTTCAGGATCGTTACGCAGCTCTGTATTAAACAGCGGTTCTACCGTTGGCCGAATCCGGTTAACGATAGACTGTACACTCGACGATTTTACTTCCGAAGGGTGCTCCAATTCATCGAGCGTGGCAATCACAACCCCGCAGCTTGAATGTCCCAGAACAACGACCAGGGGGGTACCAAATCGTTCAGCCGCAAATTCAACACTGCCCACTTGCGACGGTGCCACAATATTACCGGCAACCCGAATAACAAATAAATCGCCCAAGCCCTGATCGAATATAATTTCCGCAGGAACGCGCGAATCCGAACAACCGAGAATAATCGCGAAAGGGTTTTGACCTTCTACAAGATCTCCTCTCTGGTTTTGTTTTATAAGATTATCAATACTCCGTACCCCAGTTAAAAAACGCTGGTTACCTTCTTTTAGTCTGTTTAATGCTTCACTTGTTGATATCATGGATCCTCATCGGTACTGATGTACTAGCTTGTTGGTATTTATTTTACCACCGCATATTTACACAAGTGGTTCTATTCAATTGGGTTTATTGTATCTCTACAATTAACACCGCACCCTCTACTTTTATTACTTTTACAGTCGTACCGGCAGCACAGTCTTCACCATGAATTTTCCAGGTCGTATCGTCTACTCGAATACGACCTTGTCGATTCGCTATTGGTTTTTCTAACGTAAAAGTTCGACCGACATATTGCATACCGCGACGATTCAGCTGTGGCTGATCCGTTTCAACCGGGTTGCGTGCGGCTACTTTTCGCCATGCAAATAAACTTGCTACACTTAAAATCGCAAACATCAATAATTGATATTCCCAGGTAATGCCGGAAAACAGACTAATGATGAGTCCCATAATGGCAGCGGCAATCGCTATCCACATAAACACTGCACCGGGTGCAAAGACTTCCATTACAAATAAAATAACGGCAAGAATAAACCAGTGCCAGTTGGTTAGGTTTTCTAATAATTCTTTCATGCATTTAACCTACGATTTATTCTTTTATGACGTTTTCTTAACAGCTTTGGTTAATTCGGCTATACCACCAATTGCGCCTATAATACTGGCGGCTTCCAGAGGCATGAGGACCAATTTTTCATTGGGGGCCGATGCAATTTCTTTTAATGCCTGAACATAATTGTTGGCCACAAAATAATTCAATGCATTTAAATCGCCCTGTTCAATCGCCTTCGATACCACATGGGTTGCGCGTGCTTCGGCTTCGGCAGAACGTTCGCGTGCTTCAGCATCTAAAAATGCGGCTTCCTTTCGGCCTTCGGCCTGTAAGATAGCACCGCGCTTTTCACCTTCGGATTTTAAAATTTCAGCTTGTCGTTCACCTTCGGCTTCCAGAATAAGCGCACGCTTTTCACGTTCGGCTTTCATTTGCCGTGCCATTGAATCAATCAGGTCACGGGGCGGACTAATATCTTTAATTTCAATACGGGTTACTTTTACGCCCCAGGGTGTGGTGGCATCATCAACCACATTGAGTAACTGCGCATTTATCTTGTCGCGTTGAGATAAAAGCTCGTCTAAATCCATTGAACCCATAACGGTTCTTACATTGGTCATGGTTAGATTTAAGATCGCCAGCTCTAGGCGACTCACTTCATACGCTGCTTTGGCCGCATCGAGTACTTGAAAAAATACTACCCCATCGACTCGCACCATAGCGTTGTCTTTGGTGATAACTTCCTGCGAGGGCACGTCCATTACCCGTTCCATCATATTCAGTTTGGCACCAATTTTATCAAAAACCGGTGTAATCCAGTTTAAACCGGGCGTCAATGTACGGGTATAACGCCCAAAGCGTTCAACCGTAAATTCACTTCCTTGCGGAACGGATTGGACCCCCATAAATAATAAGACAAAAGAAAAAGCTAACGCGAATAATACAAAGGCACCAAAACCAATCTCAAACATAACGAACTCCTTAATTTTTATTATTCCAGTATAACGGTAGATGAAATTAACATATCCCAAAAACGAATATTTAGTTTATTACGCTTCATGGAGCGAACACCTTACTAACGAAAGCGTGAAATATCTTACTTACTTATGCTTTTTTTCTAAGCAAGCTAAACAATGTGTCAACATCACTACGCAGAGTATCAATAGCCACCTTTGCTTTGCTCTTTATTAGTAAACCTTGCAGAGTGCTATTAATGAAAGAGGCGAGTTTAGTGATATCAACATTCTGCGGAATCTCATTACGCTCTATCGCGCTCTCAAGGGTATTGCAAATGACATCCTCAAATTGTGCCCAAAAGTCACGCACTTTCTCTGCTATCACGACATTATGTGGCCCAAGCTCGGCTGCCGTATTTCCCATAAAACAACCACTCATTTTATTGAAACTCTGTTCTATAAATTGAGTAAATAACTGCTGAAGACTGCCAAGTGGCGATGCTGCAACTTCTAACGACTCTTTTATATTTGACAAGCTCGATACTATATACCGGTCAACGGCTGCACTATACAGCTCGTTCTTATTACCATAGGTTTGGTACATACTGGCGCGGTTTACCCCCATGGCATTCACCAGTTCTTGCATCGATGTCGCTTCAAAACCTTTCGCCCAGAAGATATTGAGCGCGTTTTGTAACGCTTCATCCTGGTTAAATTGTTTAGTCGGGCCCGCCATATTTTCATTATGCCATGTTAAGCGATACTACGCCGCGACTTTATCACACCACCATCACTACTAAAACCCAGTCTATTCATAGAGTTACCTTTCTCATTCAAATTGCTCTTCATTTATTTGACATACCATCATTATTCTGGAATGATCATTCTATTATGGAACGGACGTTCTATAATCAAGTATAGCTTAACAACAACACTGACACTATTTGTTTTATAAAACATGGAGAAAAACAATGAGTAATTACCTAAAACAAGATTTCGGGAAAATGACTGACATGGACCAATACGTTTTTACACCCGAGGGTGTTCCACTAACGATTCCCGGAAAATTATTCCTGGGCGAAAAGTTGGGACTTACTTCAATGGAAGTATCGATCAATAAAGATGCACCAGGCGATGGTATGCCGTTTTTTCACCGCCACAAAGACAATGAAGAAATCTATATTTTTATTGCCGGGAAAGGTGAAATGATTATTGATAATAATCGTTTCGATGTCGAAGAGGGCTCCGTCGTCAGTGTACAACCTGAAGCCGATCGAATCTGGCGAAACACCGGTGATACCGACTTACTCTATATCGTCGTGCAAGCCGCAAAAAATAGTTTAAAAGCTAGCGGTATTGCAGACGGCGATGTCACTGAAACAGTAGTGCCCTGGGGGTAGCCACTTTAGGTAAATGCATGCGGTGGCAACGCTGGACTACAGCGGGGTTGGGCTCAATAAGGTTAAAACAAAACAGGCACATAAAAAAAATCCCGCACGCTGGCGGGATCCTTATTGACAATATTCAACGCAATTTAAACTTTACGTCTTGCTACTCCAAATAAACCCAATAGACCTAGAGCTAATAAAAAAATTGACGGTGATTCTGGTATTGATGCTGTTTGGCGTACGAGGTATGACCCGATATTGACGTCTGCCTGGTTGTTGGCTAAGCCCCTGTAGTATTCGGCTATGCTGAAATCGTTGTATATAGATGCTTCATCACGATCATAGATGAGCGCAGCCCAGTGTGTGTTCGCGTCATACTGATCGGCTATTAACCCGTAAGCACTATTCATGAGAGAAGGGCTGTTAGTTGAGTTAGAAGTGTTAGTATTTCCGAGGAGTTGTACTAAAGGGTCAATGCTATCCGCACCCTCAGTAAAATCGTGCTCAAAAACGTCCGCAGCACCAACACCAGTATAATTGCTTACTAACGTATAAAACTGACTTGATGTGGCATATGCATAACCAGCGTACAGTCCACCTGTACCAAGTTGCGACGAAACATAATCGTAAGACTTATTTTGAGTTTCAGTGAGGTCTAACCAATCTAATCCTGTCTGTGTGTCAGAGGTATAAGAACCATTATCGATTAAAGCCGCGTTGGCACTTGAAAAAAGCCCGAATAATAAAAGACTGGCTAGTATCGTTCTAATTCTTATCATTTAATTCTTCCTGCTAAAATTGATTAAATTTTGACCAACTAAATTAGTATGCGAGGGATTATAGGCTACTAAGACTCAATTCTAAACCACCCAAACGGGTTAACCCATTTTCTTCATTCAGGTTTAGTGTCGAGTTTTCCCCTGTCATCAACAATCCGCGTACAGTAATGGTGACACAAACGGGTCGGGATACGAACATTAGTGAATTAATTAAACATAGTCATACTGGATGCTAACTAAAGGTGGCAAGCCGCATTTCGTAAAAATACTGTTAATTGCGTGTGTGCAAAACCACAGTTGTTATGGATACAACACACATTACCCTTTCGATTCTACTGCGATAAGATTAATTTGATTCAATATTTAACGAGAAATATCATGTTCCGAAATATACTTATATTACTAACCTTATCTATTACTTCAGTGACCTCTGCAGTTGAACAAAAACCAAGCCTGACCAACCCGAATATTACCCAGGTGAGCCCACGAGTTTTTGCTTTGGTGGGTGATATGGACGTGCCCAATGAAGTCAATGATGGCTTTATTTGTAACTCTGTTTTTGTGATTACCGACACTGGCGTGGTGGTAATTGATCCCGGTGGCTCGGTACAAATTGGGAGAATGATAATTAAAGAAATACGCAAGCAAACACACAAACCCATAACCCATGTCTTTAATACCCATCACCATGCTGACCATTGGATGGGCAACCAGGCCTTTGTCGAACTGGACTCTAAACCCATTATTATGGGTCACCCGATAATGAGAGATAGTGCCTATGAAATTGGTGAACAATGGATACAAATAATAAGTAATTTAACCAAAGGGAAAAATACTGGTACTAAGGTTAGACTCCCGACTAAACTCTTGCGCGGTGACGAAGTATTAACAATCGGAGGTGTAACGTTTTCTCTTTACCATCCGCCGCATGCGCACACTAAAGGCGACATTGCGATTTATATCGCCGAAGAAAAAACACTGGTCGCAGGCGATATATTATTTTATTTACGTACTCCGGGATTCCAGGATGCCAGCCCCTTAGGCAACAAGAAAGCACTGGAATATCTAGAAACACAGGATCTTGAAAAAGTAATACCAGGGCATGGCCCAGTAACCGATAAAAGCGGAATAAGGTACATGATTAATTACGTAAATCTTTTGCACTCTCAGGTTCAGCATTACTTTGAGAAGGGCCTGGAAGATTATGAAATGAAAAACAAAATTGACGTACAAGACTATAAAACCATGTCCGGCTTTAAAGAACGCTTTGGTATTAATGTTAACCGGATGTATTTGGAGATAGAACAAAATAACCTTTAGTCTACTTAGAACCAAACACCCTTTTTAATATTTCGGTGGTGCGTTTAGCCGGATCGTTTCTTATTGCCATTTCTTCGATAGCGACATAATGAAAAAGCGCCGCCAGTGTTTTATTTAAAGTGTAATCACTTAAATCGGAACGTACCGGTGTTACGAACGGTAGTTTATTGTATTTGCCAACAATATCATTATAACTTCTCACTACTCCAACTTGCGCTAGCGCAGTATTAATAACTGGCTTCATTTCCTGATTCAAAGAGGGGGTCATTTTCTCCTGAAAATATCGGGTCGCGGCATCGTTAGGCCCGTTATAAATTTTCTTTGCGTCTTGCCAGGCCATCTGTTTGATTACTGTAACAAATATTGCCTTTGCTTTAGGTGTCGCCAGTTCAGCCGCGCGATTAATTTTTAATTCCAGATCATCCAGTTTCTGACTGTAACCAATTTTTTGTAAGGCATTGCGTATCTTTGCAAGATTTTCAGGTAAAACAATATGTGCTACCTTGTCATTATTAAAGCCATTAGTACGTCCAAGGTTACCTACAACCGTTGCAGAACCAACACGCAATGCTTCTTTGAGCCCTTCAGCAATATCCGATTGTCCTAACTCGTTACTCTTTAAATTGTTCTTGAGTTTGTCTAACTCCGCACAACCCGACAACACAAAGGTTAAAAATAGAATCGAGGGGGCAACCACAACCAGCGCATATTTTTTCATTCTAATAAATCCCTTAAACTGATTACGGAACGAAAAAAAGGTTCATTTTAATGAGTCTTTCTCCTTAGTTTCCGCTCATTTAATTAAAACCTATAAGCTATTTAATTGCAAACGTGCCTGTTATTTGCAGATTAAAAATATTTAAAAAGAAATAATCAATCCCCACTTGTTTAATCTACCCACGTCTCGTCCGGCGCTATCCACTACCTTGAGAGTCCATTTATTTTTCATATTAAGGTTAGTAAAATTAGCCAGCGCTGGCAGATTTTCAAGGTTATAAATTTTAATAATGTTATCGAGATTGCCGCCGCTTTTTTTGTGCAATGTGATTGAGGTGCTATCCGGGGCTGATAGGGTTACGGTTAAATCAGCAATCCAGGTATGTGTAATATCAACCAGGACCTGAACTTGTTTAACGCTACCCGATTCGGTGATATTGATTGAGTCGGATATTCCGGTTAGGTCGTTGTCAGGAATGGTGACAAACGGCGCTGAAATTCTTTCAATTTGTGTACTGGCTAACAAATCAATTTCTAATTCCCATTCTTGAAACAAACCCTCATCTAATTGTGCGGCATCAGATACTGTCAGTTTCCATTCGCCAGTAACCGATGTATTGTGAAAGACCGTGAGTGCCGGCGTATTTTGTACATCGTAAAACTTAATCAAGTCGTTGTTACTTGCACCGGTTCTATCATGTAGAACGACATTTGTTTGTTCCGGACCGGTAAGGGTCACTTTCAAATCACCGATGTAACTGTGTTGAATGTTAATCCCCACTTTTAAACTACTGATAATACCGCTGTCTTCAATCATAATACTGCTGCTTACCCCCGCAGAATCTTGATCGGGAATGGCCAGCATCGGTTCTGCACTGGCCAGAATGATATTACTGCCGCTCGCTGTTTCGCCAACGTTGGCTGAATAGACCAACGCAAAATCCTGCGGACCTTGCGCGACATTGGATGCAACAATATCGACTAGCCAGTTTCCAGGTAAAGGATTGTCAATATTGATTACCTCAACATTGTTGACTATATCCAGTGTCATTAAGTTGCCGGGCTTCGGGTTACCAACGTGCCGGCTTCCGTCGGGCGCGGTTAACATCAGATTGAGATTGTTTATCAGTGTAGTTCCTGGATAGTCACTGTAAACCATCGTTACACGCAACGGTTGCTGACTCGACTGTATTTGGATTTCAAGAGAGTGAACTTCACCCGTGCGTAATCCGGGTGTAATGTCACTGAACTCAATCGTTTTAGAGTTGGCTGGCGCAAGCACACCATCAAGATTAACGCGACCATAGCCTTGATCATTGTCGACCAGATTGGATTCTGTTGCAGTGGGCAATCTGATTGCGCCGTGAATCAAGGTCGCCTTAAGTAAAGCAGCAGAGGGTGACTTGATATTTTTTTTCGTTCTCAAGAATTCCCGTATCAAACCGACCGCACCGGACGTTAAGGGGGTTGCCATACTGGTACCACCCATATGAAAATATTTTTTGCTCGGTGGGAATGAAGCCCACGCCATATTATTTGGTGCGAGCAACGTTGAGCGCGTCGAAAGTATATAGGTTCCGGGCGCGACGACGTCGGGTTTGAATCGACCATCTGCGGTCGGGCCTCGACTACTAAAGGCCGCTACTTGGTCTGCATCGTTCGCCATCGGATCCGTATTATAAGGTGCGGCAGGATAATCGCTGGACCACCATCCACCGTAGGTGTTGCCATTAAATTGCGACCGTTCATTTTCACTGGCACCGACACTAATACAGTTTTTTGCTGTGGCCGGTGACGTTACGCTCATTTTATTTATTTTTCCATCACCATCCGCATCGGTTCCGTCATTGCCATTGGCAAAGAGAATACAAAAATCTTTATGTTCCCAGACAAACCGATCCAGTTGGTCGCACTGACTGTCATATACTCCCGGCTCGCCACCTCCCCAGGAGTTAGAGTGAATGCGCACTTTATTTTGATAAGCATCACTAAACAGGTCGGTCAGATCATTGGGTAAGCCGGTTAACATATAACGACCGTACTGTTCATAGTACGCCGGGTTTTGCCATTTCATTTCCTGTTCAACCGCCTGAAAATAAAGTTTTGCCTTATGGGACAAGCCTCGTATGGCGCCATTCACATCGGGCAAAGCTTCACTGGCACCCCCATCACCCAGCACCGAACCTGCGACATGGGTGCCGTGGCCGCTATCCAGATCAGCCGCACCATCGTTACCATTGGGGTTGGTAATGTAGGGCGAAAGGTCGGGCGTAATTGGAAAACTTTTTATACCGGCAATCCGTCCGAGAAAGTCCGGATGTATATTTTGCGGATCAGCATTATCGATACCGGTATCGCAAATGCCAATGGTCTCACCCAACCCGCTTAATCCTAGCTGGGTTGCTGCCATCGATTGCTCTGTGCCCATTATTCGCGCTGCCACGTCATTACTCGTACGTTTAAGAGTACGTTCGCGAATAAATCGCACACCGTGGATCCTGGATAATGATTTGATGCGTTTGGCAGTACTGGCACCACTTTTTGGATCGCTGATAATCAGTACTTTTGATTTTGTGTCCTTGCTCAAAATAACAAAGCCAATTTTTTTTATCGCGGGGATACTGGCGGTCATTTCCTTGGCGGCAAAGAACTCTACCACGTAGGCACCGGGCAATATCCGGGTGCGGGGTAACTCTGAATAAATATCTTCTTCTTTTCTTCCTGCTCTGGAACGCAAGGAAGCTTCTATTCTGTCGTTCTGTGGCAAGTGCCCCACCCAACGCACACAAGGTAAATCCATTAGACTAGCCAGAGTCTTATCATTAGCACGAACAATATAGGTGAAAGCCTCAATCGGCATACGCGGTTCTGCACCGGCTTTTTTGATATCTTTTAGCCATTGCTCTTTAATAGGGCCAATAAATTGTACAAGATGGTGGTGAAATCCAGGTGGCAGTTTTTTCTCTGCTTTGTAATAAGGATGTGCGTGTAGTTTACCGTTAACGCCTAGCCGTGGTTGCGTGGTATCAATTTCCTGCTCACCCAAGTGCAAAATATAGTGATCCGTAATATCTTCAACCGGAAATTCATGCGCGAGTTTTTCACTAACCTCTTCAGATACTTCAGCAAGTACAAATCCCTGGTAGCGTTCTATAACGGGATAACGTTCTGCAAATTTGTCCTGCTCTGCATCGTGACAAAAAATTTTTAAAGTCCTGTTCATTCTTCAGCCCTCCATTAGCGATATAACTGGTATTGTTGCCTGTTCCTACTTAATTTTCATATTAGTTCAAGAACAGCGGTTTATCTATAAGTAGTTCCCAGTATGATATTTAATCTAAGCTGTTGATTTATAGCATCTTTAAGTGTGCGGTATTCCAGGTATATTTATTTTTATCGCAACCATAAATAAAGCTTGATATTTCTCTTTTGATCTTTAAAATCCACTTTCCAAAAATCATCATGAGATTTTATGTACACCTTATCTATGTGCTGCTTCTAGATTGAGACTAATCTCTTATTCTATTAATAGTGCCAAACACAATACTGTTAATAGAGGATTAATCTATGCAAGTAACACCTCAAAAGGTGGAACTGGAAGTTCCTACCTCGGAAAATGGCCGTTGGCAATCTCCTACCATTGTAGAATCGCTACCGGCCGAAAAAGACCACTTTATTACTCGCGGTGGAATTCAATTCGCTGGCACTCATCTATTACTAGATCTCTGGGGCGCAACTAATTTAGACAAGATCGACGTTATCGAAAACGCAATGCGTGAATGTGTCGTATCCTGTGGCGCAACCCTACTCCATATTCATTTACATCATTTTACACCCAGTGGCGGTGTATCAGGTGTAGCCGTACTTGCAGAATCACACATCAGTGTACACACCTGGCCCGAACGCGATTATGCTGCGTTTGACGTTTTTATGTGTGGTGATGCACAACCAGAAAATGCTATAGCCGTTCTTAAGCGCCACTTCTTACCACGACGTATCGAAATTAATGAAGAGCTACGCGGCCGCGCTGAAACATGAAAACCTATACCGAAACACTCTACGACAGTTATGGACAGGCCTTTAATGTCGACAAGCTTTACTTTGAGAATAAAACCGATCACCAGCATTTAGTGATTTTTGAAAATGCCATGTTTGGTCGGGTAATGGCACTTGATGGCATTATTCAAACAACCGAAGCAGACGAATTCATTTATCATGAAATGCTAACCCATGTACCCATTTTGACGCATGGCAATGCCAAAGATATTTTAATCGTAGGAGGTGGTGATGGTGGCATTCTGCGTGAAGTATGCAAACACACCTCGGTAGAAAATATAACCCAGGTTGAAATCGACGCTCAGGTTATTGACATGTGTAAGCAATACCTGCCGAACCATAGTGCCGGTGCTTATGACAACCCACGGGCTAACATTGTAATTGATGACGGCGCGAAATTCGTTAAAAATACCGAACAACGTTTCGATATAATCATTTCTGACAGCACCGACCCGATTGGACCCGGTGATGTTTTATTTACAGATGATTTTTATGCCAGTTGTAAAAAAGCATTAAAGCCAAACGGTATTTTAGTGACTCAAAACGGCGTCGCCTTTATGCAACTGGATGAAGTGACCACAACGAACAGTCGCTTAACGCCTTATTTTAAAGATCACCACTTTTATTCGGCTGCTATACCAACGTATATCGGTGGCATTATGACCTTTGCATGGGCAACGGATAATACCGAACTTAGAAATATTGATTTAAACACGGTGACGGAACGTTTTAAAGCTGCAAACATCGCGACGCGCTACTATAATCCTGAAATACATAAAGCGAGTTTTGCTTTACCGCAGTATATTATGGACGCCCTAAAAACTTAACATTATGGCCAACGTAAAATAATGGACGGACTTTAAGACTATGGCACGGTTAACAGTTGAAGCGAATGAAAATGCTGAACGTTACCAGGCGTTCAGGGCGCAATATGGTTCACCGTTGCTCATACTTGACTGCGACCAACTGGTTCACCAGTACCAGCAACTCAGTGAAGCGTTGCCAGGTGTCGAATTTTATTATGCGATAAAATCCCTACCTCATCCTGCAGTTATCGATACACTGGAAAAACTCGGTGCCGGTTTTGATATTGCTACTTCGGGTGAAATCGATTTACTGTTTGCACAGCGCTCCCAACCTCGACACACTATTCATACCCATCCGATAAAACGTGACGATGATATTCGTGATGCGCTGCGCTTTGGCTGTACCACCTTCGTCATTGATAACATTTACGAGCTAGAAAAATTTGTAAAGTATCGACACCGGGTTGGGATATTAATCCGGGTTAGTTTTCCTAACCCCAGCTCAAAGGTAGACTTATCCCGTAAATTCGGCTGCAAGCCCAACGAAGTGGATCTGCTTATTCAAAAAGCCAATTCACTGGGTATCCATGTTAAAGGCTTATCTTTTCATGCCGGATCACAATGTCCGGATTCGTCAAACCATGTTAACGCAATAGAGCAATGCCAACATATTATTGAGCAACATAATAGTAAAAGCAAAAAAGTACTCTCTATTTTAGATATCGGTGGCGGCTTCCCGGTTAAATATATTAATGAGGTAACCGATATCCACAGCTTTTGCGAACCCATACGAAAAGCACTGGAAAAGTTACCGGACAACCTTAATCTCATTGCGGAGCCAGGACGCTTTTTTTCTGCACCTGCGATGACCTCGGTCACAACAGTCATGGGCAAAGCCCATCGCGGCGACAGCATCTGGTATTACCTTGACGATGGAGTGTATGGTTCTTTTAGCGGCCAAATTTACGATCACGTTTCCTACCCGCTAACCGTTTTCACCGATTATACCGAACGTGAAAATTCAGTCTTAGCCGGCCCAACCTGCGATAGTATTGATGTGATTGCTGAAGATCTCCAATTACCGCCGATGACCATTGGTGATCTTGTCGTTGGTAAACAAATGGGGGCGTACACCTCAGCCAGTGCAACCGACTTTAATTTGTTTAAACGCGCTAAAATTATTGTTATAAATCAAAAAGAAGCTGATATCGAGACTGTTTCTGTATCCACACTATAACGCTGGTTTAGAGATTTACTCCAACTTATCAATTTTATCTACACAACTCTCAACGGCTTATTCCTGTTAAACTACATTCATGACAATATCCCTAACAACATCCGCGCGCACCTCTAATAGCTTTAATAAACTCCGCTCACGCATCGAGCGCGAAACAGGTAAAGCGATTGGTGATTATAAAATGATCGAAGAGGGTGATGTCATTATGGTGTGCCTCTCTGGTGGCAAAGACTCTTACACGATGCTCTCTGTTTTACAGGCGTTACAAAAAAGAGCACCGGTTGATTTTAAATTGATTGCGATGAATCTGGATCAAAAACAACCTGGCTTCCCTGCCGAGGTATTACCGAATTATTTAAAATCACTCGGTGTGGATTACCATATTATTACCCAGGATACCTATTCGATAGTTAAAGAAAAAATCCCTGAAGGAAAAACAACCTGTTCGCTATGTTCACGTTTGCGTCGCGGGATTATTTATAAAACCGCCAAACAACTCGGCGCGAATAAAATTGCCTTAGGCCATCACCGTGATGACATTGTTGAAACATTGTTTCTGAATATGTTTTTTGGTGGAAAGTTAAAAGCGATGCCACCCAAGTTGTTAACCGATGATAGCGCGCATATGGTGATTCGGCCGCTCTCTTATTGCGCTGAACGCGACATCGAACGTTTTGCCACGCAAATGGAATACCCGATTATTCCTTGCAACTTATGTGGCTCGCAGGAAAACTTGCAACGCCAGAATATTAAAGCCATGTTGGCCGAATGGGAGAAAAACTATCCCGGTCGAAATACTAATATTTTTCATGCAATCCAAAACATCGTGCCATCACAGCTTGCAGATACCAAACTGTTCGACTTTGATGATTTAAAAACAGCTTCAGTTGATATGGAAGAAAACCTGTTTGAATTTACCGCGAGTTATGAAGTGGCGAGTAATTTTTCTATACCAGTTAAATAATTTTTATTTCTCGCATAAAAAAAGGCCTGCAATAGCAGGCCTTTTTTAGTTTTAAAATATCTAAAGTTTAAATTGAGTCCATAAAACATCATTCGATGATTCATAAATACCATTACCATCTTTATCTATTTCAATTCGGACGAGGCCATTGACAGAACCATCACCTAAAACAGTAACACGCACCTTACTATTATTACTGCCCATCACCTCAAAAGCACCTGCATAGGGATAAGGGTCTAAATTATAGTTTTGCTTTATTGTTTGCGTTGTCTTTATTCCTACCATCCCACCTAAACTTGTACTGCTAACAAGATAACTAAAGTCACTGGATCTAACCCCAAGAGTTGTATCGTCCGTATAGCTATTTTCATATTGACTGATTTCAATATCGTCGTTTAAGTTTGGAGATTCGATTTTAAAGTTTAACGTGCCACCATTACTGCTTATTCTGGCCGTTTCAATCCCAAGATTTGAAGAAGAAGCGACATACATACTACCGGAGAATGTTAATTTAATTCCCTCAGACGTTAAACTAAAGGCATTAAGTGTAAATACAGTATCAAAACTGGCAATACTGGATGCACCTATAACAAACTGTCCATCAAGTAACACACCACCAAGGTCGCAATTAACAAAGGTAAAAGTCCCGAACCCAGAACTAAGGTTACTAGGAATATCCGCACTACCGCCTGTAGCCTCATTAGTACAGATGCCGGCCACCGGTGTAGCGCTAAAATCAAAATCTTTACCAAATGCGCTAGCCATGTCTCCTAAAGAAAATGCGGTTCCCGACATACTTGTAATTTCAGAATCTGATTTCGAACTTAAATTAACTGTAGGAGCTGTGTTATTCGTATTTCCATTATTAGCCGGTGAATCGCTATTACCACCACCACATGCTGTAATGAGAATAGTGCTCACGAGGACCAATAAATACTTAACCGTTGTAGACCAAATGTATCCATTCATAGTTTCTCTCCTATCTATCCACTATATTTAAACTAGCAATTTTTACTTGTGAGAGGGTACTAAATAAATCACCCTTGAAACAGGATACTCCTCACAGTAAAGCCAAATGATTTAAACATCCATAATACGGTGAATGTTTTCAGCGACCTTGATTTAGGATCCCCACTTTGACGTTCTAAAGACGTAATTATGTAAAAAAGTAACCATATTAGCGAAAAATAATAATGAGTGGGTAATTAATATTAATAATTATTCATAATTCAGTTTAAGTGGGTATAAATATTAAGCACTAGCCAATAATCGGTCACACAGCCCCTCTGCCTGCGACTCATACCCCCCACCAAACATATTGAAATGGTTAAGAATATGGTACAAATTGTATAGATTCTTTCTCAGCGGGTAGCCATCATCTAAAGGCCAGAGTGTCTGATAATGTTCGTAAAATGTAGGTGAAAACCCACCAAATAGTTCCGTCATGGCTATATCTGCTTCTCGATCCCCATAATAGGTTGCAGGATCAAAGATCACCGGCTCACCACCGTCCGTAAACGCATAATTTCCCGACCATAAGTCACCATGTAGTAGCGAGGCCTGTGGCGCGTAGCTCTTAAAGAAACTTGCGAGACAAGCTTGTATGCGCTCACCTTTATCTAGCAAACGTTTGTTTGCGCCGTTCTGTTTAGCCAAGCTTAACTGAAATCCCAAACGCTGCTCGTTCCAGAAGGTCTGCCAATTGTCATTTTGAGAATTATTTTGGGGAGTAGAGCCAATCGTGTTATCACGATGCCAACCGTATAACGAATGTGTATTCCGGTGCATGGCCGCTAATTGCTCGGCAAACTCTGTCATGCTGCCCCGACCGATTAAGTTTAAGTACTCCATTACAATATAAGATTGTTGTTCTACAACACCGGTACATATTGGTAATGGCACTCGCACACTGTTGGCATTGGCAATCTCGGTCAGGCCTTCAGCTTCGGCTTCAAACATGCTTAATTTATTTTTAGAATTAAACTTTACAAAATAGTTTTGCGCATCGGACTCAATACGATAGGCCGTATTAATGCAACCGCCACCCACACTCGAAAAGCGTTGGATGGTAAACGGTTGTGATGTCGCTGTTGTTATTTTTTCGGCAAGGCTTTGCCAGTGGTTACTCAACGCAGGTTCAATTTTATTTATTAAAAAGTTCTTTAAAAAATTGTTGCATCTTTAGCCATGACTTTTTGTCGGCATCTGGATTGTATGCTAAAGGCATATTGAATTTTTTACCAAATTCATCCGCTTTAGGATTAGTGAAACTATGCTTGGTGCCTTTGTAATTCACAATCTCTAATTTTGCCCTCGCATCGTGCATTTCTTTTTTCAAAGCACCTATTTGCTCTTTTGTAACAAAAGGATCATCTGCACCGTTTAACACCAATATCCTGGCTTTAACCACGCCTTTTTCTGCTGGCTCCTTGGTTGCAATACTACCGTGAAAACTGACTACCCCTTTTAAGTCTACACCTCGGCGTGCCATGTCTAAAACCACACCGCCACCAAAACAATAACCAATCGCGGCAAGTTTTTTATCATCGGTCGCCTCTTGCGCCATTAAAATACTCAAACCTTTATTATAGCGCTTGCGAGCTATACTCATATTACTGGTGACTGCGGTCATAAATTTTTTCGCCGTATCAGGATGTTTAGCAAGCTTGCCGGTACCATACATGTCCAACGCAAAGGCACTATAACCTAACCCGGCCAACATTCGTGAGCGTTCACGCGCATATTCATCGTGACCCCACCACTCATGTACAACCAGCACACCCGGGCGCTTACCTTTAATGGCATCATCATAAGCATAATAACCACTCATCTTTACGCCATTAAGCGAGTATGGAATAACTTTAGTAACAACTTTGGCATGCAGTGTTGTTGAAATACTTAACATACTGACAACGGCAATCCATTTAGCGCTAGCCTTAAAACTATTGTTCTTCGTCTGATTAATTAACATATTAATTCCCCTTATTTTCGCGATTAACTATTTTTAAAATTGCACGCTAGCTAACATGCTGTTCAATATTTTTCTGTTAGTATGGCTTTGTATTCTATTTGAGCATATCTCTATTTCAAGCTCAACTACTTACCACTAAATAAAAATACAAAGGTAACAATCATTTATGTATACAACCATTAAAATTATTCATATTAGTAGTGTCTTCCTGTCCTTTATTGGTTTTTTTATTCGTGGGATTTTTATGATTAACGAATCCCGTTTATTACAATCCAAACTCACCAAAATTGCACCACATATAATTGATACGGTCTTATTAATAAGTGCCATTATACTTGCTACGTTATCATCACAATACCCGATTACACATAATTGGTTAAGCGCTAAAGTAATCGGTTTACTTTTATATATTGGATTAGGCTTATGGGCCTTTCGGTTTGGAAAAACCCGGCAGCAAAAAATTGTGGCCTGGTTATGTGCTTTGGCAGTCTTTGTATTAATTATTATTACAGCGATAACAAAACCGTTTTAATAGCATGTTACGATCTTAGAGTAACTTACCGGTTAACAAATCACTATGCTGTCTTATGGCATCGACCATATAACTCATAAATGTTTTTATCCGGGTAGTGTCACGTAAATCTTTGTGGGTGAGCAACCAGATATCCCATGCGGGTATCGCCTCACAAGGTGAAACGCGTTGAAGATCCGGCTCAATATCGCCCATAAAGCAGGGTAGAATAGAAATACCAAGTCCGGCTTTAATTGCCGCTAACTGCGACATTACATCAGGTAACTGATGGCGAATAGCGACATTAGGGAAGTCACTTTTTTTTAACCATTTATCATCCATTGCTCTATCCCAGCCAATCCAACACAGAGATTCGACATTGCCGGTGTGATTATAATCTACAAGATATTGTTTCGAGCCATAGACTGACTTGGTATATTTAAGTACTTTTCGACCCACTAAATGCTCGGCTGGCGTGTTGGTAATACGAATCGCCACATCGGCTTCGCGTTTATTTAAATTAAATTCCTCGTATGAAATCAGTAATTCAATTTCAATTCCGGGATAACATTTTGTAAATGCGACAAAATCGGGGGTTAATAAATTTACTATTGGTGCCGGCATAGTGACACGGATCTGACCTTTGAGCTCGGCATCCCGGCCTAATACTCTTCGGTCTAAAGCATCAACCTCTTCTTCGATACGTTTTGCCGTATTTAACATGTCTTCACCGGCAGTGGTAAGGGCATACCCTGTTGGTAGCCTGTTAAAAAGCCTGACATCCAGTTTTTTTTCGAATGCATTTATCCGGCGAGAAACCGTTGAATGATTCACTTCCAACAAAGCAGAGCCACCACGCACTGAACCTTTGCGCGCCACTGCCAAAAAATATCGAATATCATCCCAATCCATATGGTGCATTATTGCAACAATAAAATGCAATATTCAAGAGTTATGTTTCAGATAAACACATAGTAATCTTAATCACATGCTACCAAAAAGGAGTTTACTCTATTATGAATAATAAGCGTTCCGCCTGGCCAGCTCATCCTGATTATCACATTGATATCAGTATGATAACGAAACGTATCAGAATGGTAGTTTTTGACAAAGTTATTGCAGACAGCCGAAAAGTATTACTGCTCAATGAACAAGACCATAAGCCTGTTTACTATTTTCCCACTGCAGACGTTTGTTTGGAGCAGTTGCAAAAAATAGATAACGTTACATTTTGCCCTTACAAGGGTGAAGCTGAATATTGGGCTTTAAGAGCACAAAACGAACAACTCATTACGGTTGCATGGCGTTATCATGATCCTTTTGAACAGGTAAAAGCGATAAAGAACCATATCGCTTTTTACTCAGAGGTACTGGATCACATCATTATTGAATAAATATTGTTAATTTAAGGAGAAAGAAATGAATGCTTTTATGATTGTACATGCCACTGTAAAGAATATGGATAAATTTAAAACCTACTCTGAATTGGCTGCGCCAACGCTTAAGGAATTTGGTGCCGAGATCATGTTTAAAGGAAAAGTAACCGCCGTCCTTACTGGTGAACATCAACATAAAATGTCTGCAGTGATGAAATTTCCTGATAATAAGAGTATAAAAGACTGGTATGACTCTGAAAGTTACCAAACATTAATTCCGCTAAGGGATTCTGCTGCAAGTGTCGTATTTATAAGTGTCGATCAATTATAAAGTGTTATCAATGGCAACGAAGAGTTTATAAAACGGAAATCAACATGTCTCAAACCAAGCAAGTTCACAATGGCCAAATTATAAATAGCAAGATTAAAAATAATCAAAGCCTGCAAACACAAGAAGATATTCTCACATACTATAGTCGTGTCAGACGTGATAGTGAGTACTTATGTGAACCTCTGGAGATAGAAGACTATGGCATACAAACGATGCCGGAGGTTAGTCCGCCCAAATGGCATCTTGCCCATACCAGTTGGTTTTTCGAAACATTACTCTTAAAACCTTATAATGGCGGTTATCGAGAATACCACCCCAAATTTGCCATTCTATTTAATTCTTATTACGACACTATAGGGACGTATCATCCACGTAATCAACGCGGCATATTATCACGTCCTTCCGTTGACGAGATTTATCGATATCGTAAATATGTCGATAACGCAATGTTTGAATTATTAACACAAACGAATCATCTCCACCAGCAAGATATCATTTCACGCACAATATTAGGTCTAAACCACGAACAGCAACACCAGGAATTATTATTAACCGACATTAAGCATATTTTTGCCAGCAATCCATTGCGGCCCATTTATAAACAAAACTTCCACAATCACGATTACAAACAATCAACAACTAATAAGCCAAATAATAAATCATCTAGAATTCACTGGATCGAGTTTAACGGCGGCATTAAATCCATCGGCTATTCTGATGGCGGCTCTTCCCCCAGGAATTTTTCATATGATAATGAAGGGCCAAAACACAAAGTGCTTCTGGAAAATTTTATGCTCGCTTCAAAACCGGTTTCTAATGCCGAATATCTGAATTTTATTAATGCCGGTGGATATCAACAAGTTGATTTATGGTTATCTGATGCCTGGAAAACTGTAAGTCAACACCAATGGCAAGCTCCATTATATTGGGAAAAGGTCGATGATAACTGGTGTTATATGACTCTTTTTGGCATGCAAAAAGTTGATCCCGATGCACCTGTAAGCCACATTAGCTTTTACGAGGCTGCTGCTTATGCTCGCTGGATAAACCTGGATCACCCAGGCGTTCGCCTGCCTACCGAAGCAGAATGGGAATTCGCAACCAGCGGGTTAAAGCTTGAGGGTAATTTACGTGAAACCGGAATACTACAACCGCAAGCAAGTCGAAATACTTCAAAGAGTAAAGGATTACAACAAATGTTTGGTGATGTCTGGGAATGGACTCAAAGTGCCTACGGAGCGTATCCAGGTTATCATGCAGCCATCGGGCCACTCGGCGAATACAATGGTAAATTCATGAGTAGTCAAATAGTTTTGCGTGGTGGCTCATGTGTGACGCCGGTTGATCATCTAAGAACAACCTACCGTAATTTTTTCTATCCGCATGAACGCTGGCAATTCAGTGGATTTCGATTAGCAAAGGATTTTTAATGACAACTGCAACGAGTAATAACCAATTAAACACAAAAAATGCGATTCAATTTTACGACTATCATCCAACTCAAGCTGACTTGCTTGATGAGGTTATAAAAGGAATGGCAAATACACCTCGATCGATTGCGCCAAAATTTTTCTACGATAAAAAAGGCTCGCAATTGTTTGATGCCATTTGTGAAACTACGGAGTATTACCCCACTCGAACTGAAATGATGATACTCGAACAAAATATAGATGAAATTGCCGAGCATTTTGGTGAAGATTGTTTATTGATCGAACCTGGTAGCGGTAGTAGCCAAAAAGTAAGAGTTATGCTGGATGCTATTAATCCCACAGCGTATATGCCTTTAGATATTTCAAAAGATTATTTGAAAATTGCAGCACAAGATGTGGCTTCAGAATACCCATGGCTTGAAGTGCATGCAGCCTGTGTAGATTATACTAGCCCATTCCCTTTACCTCCATGTCATCAGAAATCCCGCAAGGTTGCTTTCTTCCCTGGCTCAAGCATTGGCAACTTTGACCCTAAACATGCCATAGAATTTTTGACTCACCTCGCTCAAATGTTGCAATCGGGCGGTGGTTTGCTTATAGGTGTTGACCTCAAGAAAAACAAAGATATTCTCGATGCGGCCTATAATGACAATGCTGGCGTTACGGCGGCCTTTAACCAAAATTTACTTACCCGAATTTCGGATGAGCTCGAAGCTGATTTTGATTTGGAAAAATTCCACCATCATGCTTTTTATAATGAGCAGCTTGGACGAATTGAAATGCATTTAGTGAGCAATGAAACACATACTGTATCCATTGCCGGATATCATTTTGAATTTAAAAAAGATGAAACCATTCATACTGAAAGTTCTTATAAATATACTATTGATGAATTCCAGTTACTTGCAAAAAAAGCCGGCTTTAAACCTGTAAACGTTTGGACAGATGTCGATAATTTATTCAGTGTTCATTACTTTGAGATTTCTCAAGAATAAGTAATTAAAACCGGTTTTTTGTTTAATTCTCAAATGAAACCAAGTTACATTGTGTGGCTTGGGAGTCTTTTAATGTTTTTAATAACAGAAAACAAACTCTCGACACTACAACTATATGACCAACTACAACTTGTCTTCACAATAAACAATCAAAAAATCTACAAAAAAAGCCCCGCCTTATCGCTAAGGCGGAGCTTCTATTATAAAACTCAATGACTATTATGCACTGATGTGAGTCATGTCCTGACCGCAACACATAGGTGATTTTATTTTACCATGTCCAGCAGGGCATTCCGAAACATGAATATCATGACCATCATCTGCTGTAACTTTGCCGTGTACCAGTTCTTTATCACATTGGCCGCAGGTCATCGTACCTATACTCATTCCACATTTTTCACATTTATAAATTGCCATCTCAATTCTCCTTATTTTTATATATCGTCAACTTCGATTAATTCTAAAAAGAGTATAGGTGATTCGCACCACGAGTAGAACAACTATCCTCCTGTATAAAACCAGCCATTAATTGTGTGTATTCGAGTCTACTCGTACAACTCGAAAGAAACAATTTAGGCATTAAACGTGTATCCATTCCTGATAGCACCCCACCTTATTACTAGAGCCGGGCAAGGAACAAACTCTCGGCCCAGACAATTCCTCCCATAATAACTCCGCTAATAAATCGACAATCTCATCTCGTATTACTATATAAATAAACTAACCTATCGTTTTATTACGGGTGACAAGAGAAAAACTGGAGATACCAACAAAAATAATTATTTTGCTAGATTACCCAGCCACTTCTAGAATGTTTATAATCTCGCCCATCCCTTTTAGACTATCCCCCCAATCACTATCTCCGTTATGCCCCGAAAATTACATATTCGGAAATCGCTTTTAACAAATTAAAAATGAAATACAACCCCCTTTAATACTTTTTTTTCGAATGTTATTCACAGCTAATATTCAAATATACAGCATGGTTTATTTTGCTCAGTTTATTTCAACATATAAACAGTTACAGCCTATAAAAACAGTATAACATAATGATAAATAAGGATTATTTTCCGACTGGTTAAATTTTAACCAATGTAACAAAAATGTAGTATTCATGCGGACTTTTGATCCTTTACACAATTTCATCCACAAAGTTATCCACAGGAATTGTGGATAAAGACAGACTCATTTGTACAACAAGACCTTAGCGCATTTATTCTAGAATTTACCTTAAACTATCTAGCTAACTCGCTTACGTAATTGTAGATTTGGTCTTATTTTAACCAAATATCATCAGGCTCGCTTGCAAAGCTATTCACAAACGTAAAACTTCTGGTAACGTAGCGACCCATGCAGGATTCTCTTTTTAGCTCAGACCAACAAGAACACCACCTATCGACTGGTCAATTAGTGATTCAGGTGGCTGTGCCAAAACCACTTCGCCAGATTTTTGATTATCTTGCCCCCAAGGTAATCAACCAGGCACAGCCTATCCAGGTGGGTATGCGGGTTAGGGTAATGTTTGGTCGCCAACAACTCATTGGTGTGGTACTTAATACCGGCCAGCCAAGTGATTTTGCTGCACATAAGCTCAAACGCATCAGCGAAGTAATCGATCACTCACCTTGCATCCAACAAGACATCATCGAACTGCTCACCTGGGTGAGTCGTTACTACCAGCACCCTATTGGTGAAGTCTTTACCCATGCCTTGCCAGCTTTATTGCGCCAAGGCAAACCTGCATCGACTATTAAAGAAAATGTCTGGCAACTCACCGTGCAGGGACAGGTAGCGGAAGCAGAAAGTTTAGGCCGCGCCGTTAAGCAGCGCCAAATTTTGGGATATCTAAAAACTGAACACGCTGCGCAAACCACCCATTCTCCGTCCAGGCTAAACCAGCAATGGGATAACTGGCGGGATGCAATGAAACGGCTGGAAGAGAAGGGTTTGGTTGAACAAATTGAGCACCGCACGATTTTTAACCACGGGCTAGCTCAAACTGCTTCGCCCCTACATACCTTAAACACGGAGCAGCAGCAGGCTGCCGACAGTATTATTGAGGCACTTGGTCAGCATCAAGCCTTTGTATTAGAAGGAATTACCGGCAGCGGTAAAACCGAAGTGTATATGCAGGTTATTATTGAAGTTCTCAAACGCGGTGAACAAGTGTTAGTACTGGTGCCTGAAATTGGTCTGACGCCCCAATTGGTTGAACGCTTTAATCGCCACTTACACGCCAATATAGCAGTACTGCATTCTTCTATGAATGACACCGAGCGCCTTAATAATTGGTTAGCCGTTAAAGATGCCGATGCCGACGTCCTCATTGGTACCCGTTCTGCGGTGTTCACCCCGTTTAAAAATTTAGGCTTAGTGCTAATAGACGAAGAACACGACTTATCTCTAAAACAGCAAGATGGCTTGCGCTACTCGGCAAAGGATGTCGCGATTATGCGGGCGCGCAATGCCAAGGTTCCCATAATATTAGGCTCGGCCACGCCTTCTTTAGAGACATTATATAACATCGAGCAAAAACGTTTTACTAAACTAAGCCTCAATGAACGCGCCGGCGATGCGATTCTGCCCGAGATCCATTTACTGGATGTACGTAGTCAAAAACTGGAAAACGGCCTATCAGCGCAGCTCACTCAGCGCATCCGCGAGCATTTGGAGCGAGGGAATCAGGTATTACTGTTTTTAAATCGGCGCGGCTTTGCGCCAGTGTTAATGTGTTATGAATGTGGCTGGCTATCACACTGCCCGCGCTGCGATGCTTTTTTTACCCTGCATCAAAAAGCGCATCGTTTACGTTGCCATCATTGCGGTAGCGAACAGGCGATTCCAGCGCAATGTCCTGACTGTAAAACCAATGGCGTGCATAACGAACTCTGCCCCGTGGGCATGGGCACCGAGCGCGTCGAAGAATCCCTGGCGGAATTGTTTCCCGATAAAACCATCTTAAGAATTGACCGTGATAGTACCCGTAAAAAAGGCGAACTCGAAAATAAACTCGAACAAGCAAAAAATGGCGAAATTGATATTTTACTCGGCACTCAAATGCTAGCCAAAGGCCATCATTTTCCACGCGTTACTCTGGTTGGTATTTTAAGCGCGGATCAAGGCTTATACAGTGCTGACTTCCGCGCCAGTGAACGCATGGGGCAACTAATATTACAGGTGGCGGGTCGTTCCGGTCGTGCAGCCCAACGCGGTGAAGTCATTATTCAAACCTGCCACCCGGAAAACCCCTTGCTATTAGATTTACAACATCACAGCTACCCGGCGTTTTGCAAAGACCTGTTCAGCGAACGTCAACAAGCCGAACTGCCACCCTTTAGTTACCACGTACTGATTCGCGCCGAAGCCATTGATGAGATGGCACCAATGGAATTACTGCAAGCGGCGCGAAACTGCACCACAACCATTGATGCCAGCATTATAGAAGGCGTAGAAATATACGGCCCGTTCCCAGCGCCGATGACCCGCCGCGCCGGTCGTTATCGTTACCAAATGTTGTGTCAGTCAACGAAGCGTAATAACTTGCAGAAGTTACTCCATTACTGGTTGCCACTGATAGAAAGCTTACCTAACCGGAAAAAAGTTCGCTGGTCGGTTGATGTTGATCCACAGGAGATGTATTGATCCCATTCAAAAATAAAAAATGTCATTGCTAATGACAGATTCTTTTAATAAATAGAGTTTCCTTAACATCTATACCCTATAAGTAATGCGACACAGAGGCTATAATGCTTCTTTTTATAGCAATCCAAGATCCCCATACTTTATGAAAACCGAACTCAGCCAACTTCTGCAACAAGCCGTTACACAATTACAATCTCAAGGTACTTTGCCAGAAGATTTGAATATAGCGATTCAGCTTGAAAATACTCGCGACCCGGCACACGGCGACTTGGCCTGTAATCTGGCGATGATGTTGGCCAAACCGGCTAAAGCCAAGCCGCGCGATATTGCCGAAGCACTGGTTGAGGCTCTGCCGGCTTCGGACTTAGTCGATAAGGTCGAGATCGCCGGCCCTGGCTTCATCAATTTTTATTTAAATGCATCTGCTACTTCTTCAGTTATTCAACAAATTTTAGAAATGGGTGATTCTTATGGCCAATCTAATCTTGGCAAGAAGAAAAAGATCCAAATCGAATTTGTATCCGCTAACCCAACTGGCCCGTTACATGTAGGCCATGGTCGTGGCGCGGCGTACGGCGCAACACTCTCCAATTTATTATCGACAGTTGGTTACCAGGTGCATCGAGAATATTATGTTAACGATGCCGGTCGCCAAATGGATATTCTATGCGCTAGCGTTTGGTTACGTTATTTAGAACTATGCGGTGAAGAGTTTGTATTCCCTGCCAATGGCTACAAAGGCGATTATGTCTGGGATATTGCGGCCACCTTGCATCGTGAAAACGCCGACAAGTTTAAACACAGCTGGCCAATCGCCGAACACCTGCCGAAAGATGAACCCGAAGGTGGCGACAAAGAAGAATACATTGATGCCATTATCGAACATGCAAAAATTTTACTGAAAGATGACTATCGTGTTGTGTTCGATCTCGGTTTAAATTATTTAATTGCCGATATTCGCGACGACTTACAACACTTCGGAGTTGAGTTTGACGAATGGTTTTCTGAACGCAGCTTGATAGATATCACAAATAAAACCGGCGATTCAGTTCAAAAGGCGATTGAACTCCTGCAAAAAAATGATCACGTCTATGAAAAAGACGGCGCACTCTGGTTCCGCTCTACTAACTTTGATGATGAAAAGGATCGCGTGGTAGTACGCGACAATGGTCAAACCACTTACTTTGCATCTGACATTGCGTATCACTTAAATAAATTTGAGCGCGGTTTTGATACCGTGATTGATATTTGGGGTGCCGATCACCACGGCTATGTGCCACGCGTCAATGCGGGCATTACGGCCATGGGTCAGGATGCAAATAAATTAAAAGTGTTACTGGTTCAGTTTGCGGTACTCTACCGCGATGGTGAAAAACTTCCAATGTCAACCCGCTCCGGTCAGTTCGTTACCTTGCGTGAACTCCGCAAAGAAGTGGGCAGCGATGCAGCACGTTTCTTTTATGTGATGCGCAAATGTGAACAACACCTGGATTTTGATTTAAATCTTGCAACTTCGCAGAGCAACGATAACCCGGTATATTATATTCAATACGCGCATGCACGCGTGTGCAGTGTGTTCCGTCAACTTGATGAAAAGAAACTCCAGTACGACCAAGCCGTAGGTCTTAACAACGTTGCTTTGCTTACTGAACCACAAGAGCAAGCCTTAATAACCAAACTGGGGCGTTACGCGGAAATGATTCAAACCGCAGCAACAAACTACGAGCCACATCAAATTGCGTACTACTTACGCGAACTCGCTAATGATTTTCATAGCTACTATAACGCACATCAATTTATTGTGGACGATGAGAACATTCGTCAGACGCGCTTTGCTTTAATCAGCGCAACCCGCCAGGTGATAGCGAATGGTTTAAGAATATTAGGAGTAACAGCACCGGAACGAATGTAAGAACATTCGGCGAATTCGAATAATAAGTAATAAGTATAATAGAAAAAAGGCGTATCGATGATTAATCTCTGGACGAATCAAGAAGCTCAACAATATAAATCCGATCTGGAACTCCGGGTTTTCACTTCCCGTTTATTAGGCAGGGATACATCTTTAGTCTTACACGGTGGCGGTAATACATCGGTCAAAATAACTGAAAAAAATATCTTAGGTGTTGAAGAAGACATATTGTATGTAAAAGGCAGCGGCTGGGATCTAGTGTCTATCGACGCTCCCGGCTTTGCTCCAGTACGTTTAAAACACCTTATCGATTTAGCCCAGTTAGAAAAACTATCTGACCCGCAGATGGTCAACGAATTAAAAACCAACATGACCAATGCGCAGGCACCCACCCCTTCGGTCGAGGCTATATTACATGCAACTCTACCATTTAAATACGTTGACCACTCACATGCTGATGCGGTTGTTACCATTACCAATACTCAAAATGGCAAAGATAGAATAAAACAACTATACGGCGACAAGGTTGTTATTATTGATTACGTTATGCCGGGTTTTGATCTTGCGCGTTTATGTTCAAAACAATTTACCGAGCAAGCTACCGATAAAACCGAGGCTATGATCTTAATGAATCACGGCATTTTTACTTTCGGAGAAACGGCAAAAGAGTCCTACGAGCGCCATATCACTTACGTCAATATGGCCGAAGATTATCTTCAACATCACAATGCATGGGATATAAAAAATACTGCGATTAAAGAGCCAAGCACAAACAACCTTGACTCTATCTTACAACTACGTAATCGTATATCGGAAGTTGCCGGTTTTCCATGCATACTTAAGAGCACAAGTATCAATAAGCTGATTACGTTTTCTCAACGAGATGATCTTGAGAAAATTTCACAACACGGTCCCGCCACCCCTGATCATGTCATTCGCACCAAACAACTGCCAATGCTCGGTACCGATGTCGATAAGTACGTTGCCAATTATACGACGTATTTTAAAGTTAATGCCGCAAAATCCTCTCAGAAAAAATCTATTCTTGATACGGCACCACGCATCATCATGGATAAAGAACTCGGATTCATCTCGGTTGGTAAAACTGTAAAAGATGCCGCCATCGTCGAAGATATTTATGAGCATACTATTGATGTCATCCTCCGTGCAGAAGCCCTTGGAGGTTATCAGGCACTTTCCGATAAAGATATTTTCGATATGGAATATTGGGATCTGGAGCAAGCTAAATTAAAATCCGGCGGTAGCAAACCTGAATTCCAGGGTGAAATCGCGTTAGTCACTGGTGGTGCATCGGGAATCGGCAAAGCCTGTGTAGAAGCATTACTCGCAAAAGGTGCGACGGTCGTTGCAGTGGACATCAATCCAGATGTTATTTCTATCTTGAACCGTCCGGACTATCTTGGTTTAGTCTGTGATGTTGCCAACGAAACTGAAGTTATCAATTCAATCCAGACAGCCATCAGATGTTTTGGTGGGTTGGATATTTTAATTCTTAATGCCGGCATGTTTCCTCTCAGCCAAAAAATAGCCGAACTTGCAACTGACTCTTGGCGACAAGTTATGCAAGTCAATCTGGACACCAATCTTATTTACATGCGCGAAACATACCAGGCATTAAAAAGTGCACCTAATGGTGGTCGAGTCGTAGTGATTGGTTCTAAGAATGTACCTGCTCCCGGTCCCGGTGCTGCTGCTTATTCTGCATCTAAAGCTGCACTCACGCAACTCGCACGCGTAGCTGCACTGGAATGGGGTGGCGACAATCTTCGAATTAATACCTTACACCCCGACGCCGTTTTCGATACCGCAATCTGGACAGATGAAATTTTAACAGCACGTGCTAAACACTATGATATGAGTATCGATGACTACAAATGTAAAAATATTTTAAAAACCGAACTCAAAAGTATGGACGTGGCGGAACTAGCAGCAGCTATGTGTGGCAAACTCTTCTCCAAAACCACCGGTGCTCAGTTACCGATAGATGGAGGCAACGACCGAGTTATCTAATTTAATAGTTAGAATCCTTTATTCACACCAATTGTATATACAGTTCGAGTATAGTCATACGTATTTATATTTGAGCTATTATCTGCATATTCAACCTTTGCTCTTAGTTTCATTGTTTTATCAAAATAATAATCAAAATACGCTGAGGCTTTAAGTCGCGTATCGTTTCTATCTTGACTAGCGATCGTAGGGTAATCACTTATACGATAAGCAAGGTCACCGGTTAACCGCCAATCCTTACTAAATATGTGTGTATATCTTCCGCGGACAGTATGCCGTCTCGGTGAATAGCTGGCAGTTGTTAAATCATTTCGGTTATTGAGTTCGAGTTCATAATATATTTTTTTTATATTTGATTTATTGTACTGACGATACTCTGTTCTAAATTTGTGACGCGAACCTTCGAGATAATTATAAAGAGTATTTTCACTGCGAATGTCTTCATAACCATAACGCAGGTAGAGTCGCTCAAATGTTGATAATTTTTTTCCTATCTTAACGCCAAGCCTGATAATACTTTGATACGCACTGCCTGCATAATTCAGTTTATTAATGTTCATTGAATATTCTATATTCTTGTCAGCATTTAATTTTTGATATTTTTTAACTCCAATACCATAATCATATTCATCGAAATTCTCCTTGCTATAATCCACTCCGTAATAGGAAGCTTCAGCTAACCAACCATTATCTTTGTTCCCTGAAAACACATAATCAGCAAAGGCAATTAGTTCAAAAAAATTATCCGAAAGGTTGGACGATATGCCAGTTGGTGCAAAACTTACATTATCATCATATCCATAAGCGAGACCGGCATAGGCAGACCACTTCCTTTTACTCGTCTTAGCAGCCGGCCTTAGTTTGGTTAACTTATTCTCTGCTAACACCGCTAGTTTTTTATCGTCACTATTTTCATTAACGGATGAAAATAATTTTGTAGCTAAGGGCTTATTTCTTTGTTTTTCTGCAATCAACCCAAGATTATACTCGGCTAAATAACGCATTTCAGGGTTGCTACGTATTTTATTAAAATATATCCTCGATTTATTATAATCTGCCAATTTGTAATAACTACTTGCCAGATTGTAATCCAGAGCTAAAGACTTCATTCCTTGCGCTTCGGCTTTTTTGAATTTTTTAACTGCAGCAGAATATTGTCCCTTTTTAAACAGCTGAGTACCTTGACTAAATTCCAGCCTGGTTAACTTGTCTGGCGTTACTGCAAATACCGAAAAGCAAGTATTAAACAATGCCACTAAGAGGATAAACTGAATGCTATGTTTGATACGGTGATAAATTCCCATTTCCTGGCTTCCTGAAATTATTAATTTATTAACATATAAAAAAACCTCCCCCCTTATAAAAGGGGGGAGGTGTCATTATAGCATGAAAAAATCCATGCCTGACTACGTGGGGGGACTATATTGTTCTCACTTAAAATTAAATTGGCAATAAATATAATTTACAACATAAATTTAGCACCATTTTAAATATTACTTTGCATGCTCATTTCGTTTGTCTGAGTGTTCGCTTGAATTTTCATGCTCTATTTCACGCTCGACTTCATTTTCAATTTCACGCTCGACTTCATTTTCAATTTCACGCTCGACTTCATTTTCAATTTCACGCTCGACTTCCATTTCATTTTCATGCTCGGCTTCGTTTTCATACTCCCTTTCTTTTTCATGTTCTTTGCTACGCGCAGTGTTAGCCGTATTAAGTCCACGTTCTGACTGTTCTTTTCCGCGATCACTTGCAACATCAGGTAATTCAATATGGCGCGTCACTGCATCTGCAGCATGTTCATTCATTTCCATTACCCGAATGGTAACATCATCACCTGGTGCAGCAATCGCAACTAACGGCATAGCTAAACCTAATACAAATAAACCTACAATATTTACTATATTCATCATTATATCTCCTAAATTAATATCTGTTAAATTCTGTAACTCGAATGTAAATTATTAATCTGAGAATTAAACGCACCATCACGCAGACTATTATTTACTGTTTTAAAAACGATACGGAATTTTTTTACTCTATTCCCGTAGTGCACTTGTGCTATCAAATCGCCCTGCCCTTTAGTTACGGCTGTGACTGGTAGAGAGAGAATGTTGCTCCCTTTATTTAAACTCGTTTTCCAGACTAATTGTTGTTTTGCCTCGTAACCTTTGAGGCGAATATTATCTGACAACCCTAAACTCAGTGTTACTTGCCCTATGTCCGTTGGTGCATCTAACATTAATCTAACAGTATGAATTTGATTCATTGCCAGATTAATCATCTGTGGTTGTTGTCCATTAATCTGAACAAAAAATAGACTGCTAAAAAACCAGATTGCAAAACTTGCAACCAATGCTGATGCGAATCCAATTGTAAATCGATAGCTACCTTGTAAAGGATATTGCTTACGTACAACCTCAAATGCTTTTTCTTCAAAACTGGACACTGGTTCAATAATAGGCAGCAAGCTTAACGCTTTGCGAAGATTGTTAATCTCCTCAAGCTGTTGCACGCAACTCTCGCAACTACTTAGATGCAAATCCATCGATTTTTGCTCATTAAATAACAAGTCACCATCTAAATAGCTATCAAAATTATTTTCTGTCTCTTTGCAATTCATCATTTTGTCCTGTTACTATTGACACGCTTGGCGGACTCAAAAGGTTCCATGTTTTTCAGTAATTCTCTTAATCGTGTCCGGGCCCGATTTAAGCGTGACTTGAGTGTTCCTATCGAAATGTCATGCAGGTTATGGATTTCTTGCAGTGTATATCCCTCAACATCATGCATTATCACTAGATGACGTTGTTCTTCGTTAAGTTGGTTCAGGGAGTATTGAAGTTTGTTTTGTAAAATAGTTAAATCCAGTTTACCCGCAGGACCTTGTACTTCATCATCAACAGACTCTAATTCAGCTTCATCAGCAACTAACTGTACAATTGATCGGTCCTTACTACGCCACTTATCCACAAACTGTCGATACAGTACGCGCGCCAACCACGGGCCTAAACGTTCGATTGACTGTATTTCCTCAAGGCGAGGGTATATTTTAAGGAGAACATCCTGAACCAGATCTTCTGCATCATCACGCTGACCGGTAAACCGGTAAGCCAGCGTATAAAGCCGCTTTATATGGGGTTGAACCAGTTTTTCAAACTGTTCATGATCCGAGACCCCAAATTTCCATATATTTATCATCGCCATAATACCTTAACGCTACAGCCCCCAAAAAGGTTCCATCAATATGAACTATTTTTTACAAATACTCTAATAATTAAATTACGTACTGAAACTTCAGTATATGACTATAAACCCCGGCAGCATTAACCGCTACTGGATATTAAATATACACAAATGGCCGTTATATATAACAAACAATAACGGCATATGGGAAAGTTATGATTTCTCACCCTTCAGTTCCGAAGTGAAATTTAGCTTAATAATGAAGTCATTCACTACATAGCTAAACGACTATTCGAAAAGATAGTAACTAAGACTAAAAATAATTAAATTTATTTGGAATAAAAAATATTCTTATACGTTTTAGTTGTATATCAATAAAAAATAGTGGGGAAGTATATGTCTGTTAGTCGTAGAAAGTTCATGGGGTTAACGTCCAAAGTAATGCTGGCCAGTGCAGTGTTAAAAATACCAACTGTAGGCGCTGAAAATAGTAGTTCAATTAAAGCCATTGCATTTGATGGGTTTCCAATATTTGATCCAAGACCCATTTTTGGACTCGTAAATAAACTCTATCCCGAGAAAGGAAAGGAATTTAGTGTATTATGGCGTACTCGTATTTTTGAATATACCTGGCTACTGAATTCAGCCGGAAAATATCA
>Ga0316206_1000316_pt1 | contig 74997 bp, 65 predicted proteins | sample 6monthpyrite_MG_FD_204942 | JGI IMG/M metagenome (GOLD analysis project Ga0316206, IMG submission 204942) | Microbial mat bacterial communities from mineral coupon in-situ incubated in ocean water Damariscotta River, Maine, United States -... | ecosystem: Environmental > Aquatic > Marine >...
TCCACGGATCGGGCAACGAGAGTACACAGTCCAGCAGTTCATCAAGATCCATCGATCGATGGTACCTGGAAGGCTCACCACCAGCAGCCTCTTAGGTCGCTACTCCACACGAAACCCAGTAGCCCCTCACTTTCGAGCCTGGCTCGGTACGTTACCCCCATGACCAAACACCTCGTGCTTGCCCTCGCGCTCTCGCTGCCCCTCGCCTGCTCCAAACCAACGGCCGCCGCCGAATCGATTCCGGAACCCCAGGAAACTAGGATCCTTCCGCTCGATGGAGAGCCTCTCGAGATCCTGCCGCTCGAGGTCGAGCACTTCCCGATTGCCGAGCGTGCGACGTGGGAGGCCGAGCTCCCCGCGGCCGTGCTCGACGAGCTCGACCGCCGCGCTGCGGTGCTCTTCAGCCAGTCGCCCGAGCTGTTCTGGTCGCGCGATGCCGAGCTGCTGCGCTTGCGCGTCAACGCGGCAAGCCCCGACTCGACTTGCTTTGTCCTGCCCACACCGTCGGGGCAGTGCGGCAACCTTGGGAGTGCGTTCCTCTTCGTGTACGACGCACAGGCCGGCACGCTCTCCCCTGAGCCGCTTGTGCTCGACTTGAAGTACCTGCGTTCGGACCTTTTGGGGACTGGTGTGATCGGCATGGATCCACGGGCCGTCGACCTCGACGGTGATGGGCAACTCGAGCTCGACTTGCGACATTTCGAGCACAATGGAACCGTGACGAACATCAACTACCGCGTCATCATTGACGTGACGCCCCACGCCTCGCCGCGCGAGGTCTTGCGCTTCGCCGACTACGCAGCCGAGGTGCCCCTCAAGCGCAAGTGGGGCGATGTCACGGGCGAGCTGTTGCGACTTGCGGACGGCGACTTGATGCTGCGCGAGACATGGTATGCGCGCAAAAGCGACAAGGTCGAGGTCCTCTCGCGCGCTCGTTTGACACGCGGTTTGGAGCCGCGCGCGGCATGGACCGAGACCCAGCGAGTCGACGAGTTCCCCGAGCTTGCGTTCACGTTCTCTTGGCCGAAGGAGGAGGAGTAATCATGTTTGCAGCCATCTACGAGTTCCACGTCAAGGACGGCCAGGATGCGGCCTTCATCGCCGCTTGGGCCAAGCTCACCGAGGGCATCTATCGCCATGATGGCAGCCGCGGTTCGCGCTTGCACAAGAGTGCGCCCGGCGTCTTTGTGGCCTATGCGCAGTGGCCCGATCGCGCCACATGGGAAGCGATAGGCTCGACGAATCGAGGCCCCGAGTACGTCGCAGCGGGCGAGGCGATGCGGCACAGCCTCGTCAGCAGCCGCACGGTGTACGAGCTTGAACTCGAGGCCGACTACCTTCACGACATGCCCTTCGACTTCCCGGCCCAGAATCCGCAATGAACCACGTCATGTCTCTCACTTACGTCGATGGCCATGCGGCGATCGACTTCCTCGAGCGCGCGTTTGGCTACCGCCGCCGCCTCGTGGTCCCGACTCCTGAAGGCGGCGTGCTGCACTCCGAGCTCAGTTTGGGCGACGGCGTGATCTTCGTGAGCGAAGAGCGCGCGGGCGACGTGCGCCGGAGCCCCAAGACCCTCGGCGCTACGTGCTCTTCGCTCTGCGTTGCTGTCGAAGACCCCGACGCGCATTGCGAGCGCGCGCGCGCGGCCGGCGCCCTCATCCTCCAAGAACCTGAAGACACCAACTTCGGCGCCCGCGGCTACTTGGCCGCCGACCTGGAAGGCCACAACTGGTTCTTCAGCAACTACACCCCGGGCGAGTTCTGGGATGACGTACCGTGCCAGGCTCAAAAGTGAACACTTTGGCGCCGCTCGTCGCGTTCAGCGGCGCTCGTCGAGCCGGCCGAATCCGCATCTGGCTTGCCTCCATTGCGGACTCCCGGGCTGGCGATGGGCGGCGTCAAAGTGTTCACTTTTGAGCCTGGCTCGGTAAGTAACTAGTCAAGCAGCGCGAGCAGCGCCGCTTCGTCGAGGACCGCGACGCCGAGCTCTTCGGCCTTCTTGAGTTTCGAGCCGGCCTTCTCGCCGGCGACTAGGTAGTCGGTGCGTTTGCTGATCGACGAGGCGACGCGGCCCCCCGCGGCTTCGATGCGGCGCTTGGCTTCCGTGCGGGTGAGAGCCTCCATGCTGCCGGTCAAGACGACCGTCTTGCCGGCGAAGGCGCCGTCTGTCTTTTGCTCGACGGATTGAATCTCGACGCCGGCCTCAAGCATGCGTTCGATCATCTCGCGCATGTCGGCGCGCCGGAAGAAGTGCGCGATCTCGGCGGCCATCTCGGGGCCGATACCGTCGAGCTCGGTCAAGGTCTCGAGAGCCGGATCGGGGGCCCCTTCCGCCTCGGACGCCGCGGCGAAGAGGTCGCCTTGGGCCGCGTCCTTGGCGCCGGTCTTGCCACTCGAGCTCGAGGCACTTTCGCGCTTGGGCTTGGGGGCCTCTTCGATTGAGGGCTCGACCAGCATCGCGTCGCGTAGCTCTTCGTAACCCGGGAAGCGCGCGGCGAGGAGCTTCGACGTGGCCGGGCCGACCTCGGGGATGCCGAGGCCCACGAGGAAGCGGTCGAAGGGGATGCGGCGGCGCTCCTCAAGTTGCGCGAACAGGTTATCGGCCTTCTTCTCGCCCCAGCGCTCCAGCTGCAGCAGCTTGTTGCGGTCGAGGTGGAACAGGTCGGCGGGCGTGTGCAAGAGGCCGGCCTCGGCCATCTGGTCGATCAGCTTCGGGCCGAGGCTGTCGATCTCGAACGCGCCGCGCCCGGCAAGCAGCTTCGCGCGGCCGACAAGCTGCGGGCGGCAAGAGAGGCCGTTCGGGCAGTAGTAGTACTTGCCCTCGGCGGTGACGGGCGTGTCGCAAGCGGGGCAGGTCGGCGGCATCTCAAAGTGCGAGCGAAAGCGCCAAGTCACACCCGCGCGCACGAGGCCGCGGGTCTCATCGAGAGTGCGCGGGGCACCCTCGGCTGCGTCGCCTTCAGCATCGGCACCGTCTTCGTCCGCGGGCGCGCTCTTGAGCAAAGAAGCCGGCACGCCAAGGTGCCAGTCGGCCGGCTCATCGCCCACCGCCGCGAGCGCCACGCCCGTGATCTGCGGGATCACGTCGCCGGCGCGGTGCAGGCTGACGCGGTCGCCAATCGCGACCCCAAGCGCCTTCACGTGATCCGCATTGTGCAGCGTCGTGTGCCGCACCGTGACGCCGCCGACCTCGACCGCATCGACGTGCGCGCGCGGCGTCAACCGGCCTCCGACGCCAACCATGACCTCGATCGCGCGCAACGTCGTGACCGCCTCGATCGGCGCAAACTTATGCGCGTACTGCCAGCGCATCGCGCGCGCCGTGCGGCCGAGCCGCTCGCGCAGCGCCATGTCGTCCAGCTTCGCCACGATGCCATCCATGTCGAACGGAATGTCAAAGCGCTTCGCCTCGATGGCGTCGTGATACTCGATACAAGCCGCGAGCCCTTGCACGCGCTCGCCGTGGCCCGAATCGGGCAGCCCCAGCTCGACGAGCCGCGCCACCTTGTCCACGTAGCTGGCAAACGCCTTCGATTCCGTGCCCGCCACCTCTTCAAAGCGCGGCGCATCCCACAGGTGAAACTCCAGCGGATAGCGCGCCACCTCGGCCGGGTCGTTGCGCCGGATCGCACCTGCGGTCGCGTTGCGCGGATTCGCCAGGAGAGGCTCGCCGCGCTCCTCGCGCTGCAAGTTGAACGCATCAAACGCGTCGCGCCGAATCAGCACCTCACCGCGCACCTCGAGCAGCGCCGGCGGCGCCCCCGCGCTGGCCGACAGCCGCAGCGGGATGTTCTTAACCGTGCGCAGGTTCGCCATCACGTCCTCGCCCACACTTCCGTCGCCACGCGTCAGAGCCCGCACAAGCAAGCCATCCTCGTAGACAAGTGAGGCTGAAACTCCATCGAACTTCGGCTCAACAGACCACCAAAGCTCATCGCCCGACTCAAGCCCCAGGAAGCGCAGGATCCGCTTCTCAAACTCCGCCACCTCGTCGTTGCCAAACAGGCTATCGATCGAGAGCATCGGCACCTCGTGCGCCCGCTTCTGAAAGCTCGTGCCTTCCGCGAGCGCCGCCCCCACGCGCTGCGTCGGACTGTCCGGCACCACCAGCTCGGGGAAGCGCGCCTCAAGCTGCACCAAGTCCGCGTAGAGCCGGTCGTAGTCGGCATCCGAGACCGCGCTCTGCCCCTCGTTGTAGTACAGCCGCGCGTGCTCCAAAAGCTCGGCGCGCAGGCCCGCCGCGCGCAGCTTATCCGCCTGTGTAGGTGCGTTCTTGGTCATATCGCGGCCCATTGTGCCGCTTCCACGCCAAGGATCCCCAGTCTTTCCGAAGCGCCCTCCCACACTTGGCATTCTCCCCCCCGCTTCGTGGAACCCTGCCCGCGAAGCCCCCGTCTAAATCCCCCCGTCCATCCACAGCCACACCCGTCCGGCCCCCCCCTCATGCCCGATTCCACCTCCCTCCTGCGCAGCCTCCTCGTAGGCACTCTGCTCGTCTCGTTCACGAGCGCGCAGAGCCTCGACATCACCCCCGCGTACCACCCAAACGGCACGATCGCCAGCGGTGGCGATCGGATCGAGTTCTTTAGCGCGGAACCCTTCACCGTCGAAGCCTCACTTCCCGGCTTAGACCACGCGGCCAGCCAAGCTGTCAGCGGAGGCTGGCTGACGGTCCTTGCGGCCGCCGGATCGCAGCTCTCCGCCCCCATCTCACTTGGCCCGGGCGCCGACCTCTGGCTGGATCCCGCCACGCTCTTTGTCGTGACGTTCCCCGCCAACCTCGAGATCACCGGCACCCTCACACTCTCGCCGCCGACCATCGGGGTCGAGCTCGCGGTCCAGACCGCCGCGGTGGACCTCCTCACCGCCGGCACGCCCCTGTTCACGTCCGCGCCGCTGACCGTCGAGGTCCTGCCCCCCGCCGCCACGTCGACGGACCGCATGGTCCCGCTCGGCAGCGAGCTTGCCGGCTCCGAGAATGTCTTCTTCGAGCCGTCCCAAAACCGCTACCACCTCAAGCACACTTTTGCCGGCGTCGTCACCGACTACGTGCTCGACCTCGACGACCTCGACCTGTCGAAAGGCACGCTTGCCATGGACGAGCTCACCAGCGGCCTGCGTGTCATCGATGATGGCGGGGTTCGCTACGTGCAAGGTGCCGGCACGGCGGTCTTCACCGCACCGCCCTTCCAGAACTTCGGCACGCACAACCTCCTTGCCCACGGAATCTCGGGCAAGACCGTCTGGTTCGACTGGCAGGACGTCCTTCCGTCGCCGTTTGGCGGCGACGTCATTCGCGAGCGGCGCCACGAGTTCACGCTTCACGGGCGCTCCGTCGAGGTGCACGTCTTCGCCGTGAACCCCAACGACCAGGCGCCGGACAACTACTTCGGCTTCAACATTGGCGGCTTCGCCAAGACCAACGGCGGCAGCTTCGCGACGACGGAGATGGTGCGGATCCCGTACATGGATCAGATCGGGATCACCAAGCTCGACGGCGGCTGGTACCACTCGACCTATACGGACCTCTTCCGCTCGAACGCCGGGATCCACACGGCCGCACTGCTTGGCCCGTCTCCAGGCGGCGGCCGCTTTAGCGAGGTGATGAGCTACCCGCGCAACGATGACTTCTCGATCAACGCGTTGGATGAATCCAGCTGGGTGACTGTCTCGAAGGACGTCACCGACCTCTTCGTGAAGAGCACCGCTCCCGCCTCCCCGAATGCTGCGCAGCTGCGCGGCAAGGTGGGCGTGACGCTAGGCATCGAGGCCAAGACCACAGCCGCCTATGCCAACGACACACTGACAACAGCGCTGTTGCAGTCGTGGATGTTCGACCAGGTGTTCATGTTCAAGTTCCACTACATGAGCCAAGGCACGAACCGCCGCGCACCAACTCACACGCCACCGAACCCGGCGGGCGGGAATGAAACCGACTTCCGCACGATCATCACGGACGCCGTGGCCGCGGGTTGGAAGTTCGCGCTGTACACCGACTTCTTCAGCCTCGACCAGGCGCAAGGGCACGACGACAACCCGAACTACTCGGAAGGGGCTGGGCACGAGCTGTTCTTCGAAGCGGCCGTCCGCGACCAAAACCTGAACTACCGCCTGGGTTACAACATCAACGAAGACGATGGCGTCCCTGGATCACCGGCGTACAACACACGCGTCCTGGCCCCCCGGCGCGCGCCCGTGCAGTGGGAGCGCGAGGCCAAGACGATCGTCGATGTGTACGGCGCGAATGCCTCGTACTTCGACGTGATGACGATCTCGGCTCCCGACCTGATCGCCACGGCTTTGGGTCAGAACGTGGGCGGAGTCATCAGCCAGGACTCGTCGTCCCCCAACGACCAGACGATCGGAGGGGCGATCGCCTCGTACAAGGCGCTCTTCCGCGCGGGCGCCACGCGCAGCGGCGGCCCCGTCGTTGGTGAAGGTTCGTTTGGCAACTTCGAGAGCCGCTTCGACTCCTTCTACGCCGGCTACCTCGACGCGACCTATCGGACGCTCTCCACCTCGTCCCAGGACGGCACCATTCTCTATGCTGCCGAAAACGCACCGTTGATTGTCGACTACGAATTGACCGTCAACCACGACCGCATGTTTGGATTTGGAATGGGCCAGTACGCGCGCTTCTACGACACCTCCACGCCAACGCAAATCCCCTTGCCCGACCAAGCCCTTGAGAAGCTGCGCGCCGTCCAGATCAGCTATGCGCACAACGGCTACTTTCTGACGAGCTCGATTCCCACCGCCAACACGGACTTCCTCTCGCGCCCTCAGCGCGTGAAGGAGTACTACACGATGCAGGCCCTCTCGGCCGAGTGGTCCTTGGCGACAGTCACCGACGTGGCTTACCGAGTGGCGGCCCCGGGCGCAGCCTGGATCGATCTCACGACGGCTCTGAACCAAGGCTCGTTCGACTTTCAGCACCCGGTCATTCGGACGCGCTGGTCCAACGGCCTCGAGGTCATCGTCAACCATGGAACGCAGAACGTCACCGAGCTCGGGCACGTGCTGCCCTCCAAGGGCTGGGCTGCTGTCAACCCGAACACAGGCTTCGAGGACCTCAGCATCATCGATCCCGCGACGTCAGCGCGTGTCGACATCGTTCGCTGCGCCGACTACGAGATGGCCGATGGGAATGGCACAACGTTCACGCCCGGCGGCGCCATTGGCACCACAACCGAGCTCACTGTGCGGAACCTAATCCACGGGAAGACCATCACCGAGCTGCCCGACGGCTCGGTCACCGTGCAGTAGGTCCTACCGCAAGCTTTCGGGCACAACGGCACCGGGAACGAGCTCTTCAAGCGTGAAGAGCGCGCGCTCGGTGCCAGCGCTTTCGACCTGGATCTCGAGCTTCAACCCGAACTCGACCAGCATCTGGCGGCACATGCCGCATGGCATGAGCCGGGCTTGGGGGCTACCCCAAATGCTAAGCGCCGTGAACTCGCGCGCGCCAGCGGCCACGGCGGCCACGAGCGCCGAACGCTCGGCGCAGATCGTGGCGCCAAAGCTCGCGTTCTCGACGTTGCAGCCGACAAACACACGGCCATCCACAGCCTGCAAGGCCGCGCCCACGCGCACGTTCGAGTACGGACTGTACGCGCGCTCGGCGACTTCGCGCGCCGCTGTGGCAAGGGCGTCGAAGTCCGGCTTGGGGGTCGAGTTGCTCATGGCCCTATTCTGCCGATCTTCATGCGCCGCGCGCTAACGGAATCGAGCACGACTCAGAAGGGCGAGTCCGATCCCCGCGGAGCCGGCTCGTACCCCAAGAACGGAACGGCGAGCCGTTCGGTACGCCGGCTTGTATTCGGGTCCGTCCACTCTTCGATGAAGAAGTCGACAAACGCCTGGCAGCCGAGCAGCTGTGCGGCATCGATATCAACCGCCCCGCTGGTATCGAATCCAAGCGAGTGCAGGACGTGCTTCACGCGCGGCAGGCCACGCGGGCTCCACACGAGCCCATCCCACGCGGCGGTACGGCCCGCGAGCTCGCCGTCGGCAACCTCGAGCCTGAGCGCCCAACGCAAGTCTCCCGCTTTCGTCTCGCCTTCGCGCACCTCGCCCACGCGGCACAAATAGCGTCCTTCGGGAACGGTCACGAACGAGTCCACGTCTTCGATCTGGCTGAAGTCGATGTGGATGGGCGCGCCGAGCGCTCCCGTGCGAGGCTTGGTTTCAAGATCGCGGTCTAGAGGCGGAGTCATAGCTGTCTTTGGGGTTTTGGCGCTTGGCGCCGTCGCTGGGAAACGAAAAAGCGACCGCACATTTTCGCGGCCGCCCCAAAGACGTAGAGCCACCCGAACGGTGTCGGGCACTCTCGGATTTTTCTGGGAGTGCCGCCTAGACGACCGCCGCCGCCACGAGCTCTTCGATGATCGCGTCAAGGGTCCGGCGCGGCGCTCCTTCAAGCTCGCGATCGAGCGCCGCGAGGCTCGGCACCCTGCGCCGCATGTCCTCGAAGCCAGAGTCCGTGCCAAACGCCTCGTCGTACGGCACCAATCGAATGGTCGAATCAGACGCCGCCGCGCGCTTGACTCGCTGCGCCAGCTCCAGGATCGACACCTCTTCGTCCGTGCCCACATTGAACACACGCCGCGCGCCAAGCCGCCCGCCACGCAGACGCTCGAACAGTGCGCTCAGCGATGCTGTCACATCGCCCACGTGCGCGAAGCAGCGCGTCTGCCGCCCGTCGCCGTGCACCTCCAACGGTTCACCACAGCGCGCCGCCGCCACAAAGCGCGGCAGCACCATCCCGTAGCGCCCGCGCTGCCGCGGCCCCACAGTATTAAAGAGCCGCGCCACCGCGACCTCGAAACCCGCCTCGTGACCTTCCGACAGAGCTAGCCACTCGCCCGTCGCTTTCGCCGCCGCGTAGCTCCAGCGGCCCTTCGTCGTCGCGCCCAAGACCAAGTCGCCCGCCTCCGAGAACGGCAGCGCATCCGACTTCCCATAGACCTCGGACGTCGAGGCAAACAGCAGCGGCAAGCCCAGCTCGCGCGCGGCCGCCGTGACCGCCAGCGTCGTGCTCAAGTTATTGCGCAGCGTGCGCCCCGGCGCTTCGACGACCTGGCGCACACCCACCGACGCGGCCAAGTGCACGATGCCACCCGCGCGCCGCGCGAGCTCCAAGACAAGCCCCGCATCCGCGGCGTCGCCCTCCACCAGCTCGACCCGCCCCGTGTGCAGCGCGGCTTCGAGGTTCGCCGCTCGCCCGCTCGACAGATCGTCCAAGACAAGCGCCGATTGACCGCTTGCGATCAAGCGATCCACAAGGTGGCTGCCGATAAATCCGGCACCGCCGGTGATCAAGATGGGAGAGCTCATGGTTTGCGCGGCGTCAAGGTTAGCTCGACACGGAGCCGCATGGGCGCAGACGACTCGCTTTCGCCTGACTTCCCAAGAAGTGCGGCCCGCTCGAGCTACAGGTCGACTGCCCCAACCGCGTCCACGACCAAAGCATTGAAACGAGCCGGATCATCCAGGTACGACGGGTGCCCGGCCCCCTCGAATACAACCAACCGCGCGCCCGGCACGCCACTCTCAAGTGCCTCGCCGCGCGCAAGCGGGACGACCCGATCCTCGCTGCCCCAGATCGCCAGAACCCGAAGCTCGCGCTTGACCAGTGCCGCAATCACCTCGTCGTTCAGCCCGACGGGTGCCACCGCAACAAGCCCCGCCATCGGCACACCGTGGACTGCCGCGGGCAACGCAAAGCTCCCCGACATCGACGGCGAGATCACAAGCGGCGCCGCAAGACCCAGGGCCTCGATCAGCTCGCCCAAGAAGACCTCGTGGTCGACACTCGCACCTGGCGATGCGCCATACCCCGGCAGGTCGACCGCCACGAAGTGCGCACCCGCCGTGCCCAGCGCTTCCAACGTTCCAAGCTCGGCCCACGTCTCCTTCGTGAAACGCACGCCGTGCAGCAGCAAGACATCGGGCCCAGCTTGCGCCCCACCTTCCAGCACGGCCACCTGCGCCCCGCCCGCGGCGACCACCCGCGGCCCAGCCGCCCCGGCACCCTTGTCGCCTTCCTCGACGGCCGACGTCCGCAGGCACGCGGCCAAGAACAGGCAGACGAACACGAGGCCTAGATAGAGCTGACTCATGCCAACACCATACCCCGCCCGCGCTCGGCCTCAACAGAAAGAAGCGCCCCGGCCGCGCAGGCGACCGGGGCGCTTCGAGGATAGGACCAAGCAGACTGTCTACAGAATCGAGAGCACGACCAGGTTCGTCAGCTGGAAGCGATCGGGCTTGCCGACGAAGCCTTGCATGTAGAAGCTCAAGCCGCTCAGCGCGGGATCACTCGGCAAGGTCATCGAAACCGAGTGGCTCCCCATGTTGCCGATCACACCCGTGTACAAGATGCCAAAGACATCGCCGGGCAAGAGCGAGAGTTCGAGGTTGCCAAACGGCGCAAGCGGCAGCGGAGCCATCGCACCCGACGACCACCAAGTTGTCACCACATCGCCCATCGTCGCGCGCGTGTCCGCCGAGAACGTGCCGCCCACCGCGACCGGCGTCCCCACGGTTAGGTTGGGGGCCTGTTCGAAGATCACGCCGCGTGGATTGGCGATGTTGGTGGCACTCACAAGCTCGGAGTAGACCTCGATGGTCTCGCCCGGCTGATCGATCACGCCCGATCCGTCCGAGTCAACGAAGCGCAGGATGCGATCGGGGCTTTGGCTCTCAGCCGCGTAGATCGAGCCATCGGACGCAGCAGTCACATCCCAGATCAAGCTCTTCGCGCCCGCGGCATCCCACCAGATCGTCGCCTCGGTCACCGGGTCCACAACACCGTTACCATCCACATCACTGAACTTCCAGATCAGATCGTTGCCCGTGTCGGCCGTATAGAAGTTGCCGTTGCCGTCTTGCGTCAAGCTCCAGAAGAACGCCGTACCCGCTTGCGCCGGTGGTGAGAAGAACGAGCTGACTTCCGTCACCGGGTCGATCACGCCATCGCCGTTCGCGTCATCCAGACGCCAGACATCCTTGGCGATGAAGCCGGTCGAGCCACCCTCGACGTAGTACAAGAAACCGTCTTGCCCCACGAAGACATCGTTCGGGATCGAGTCTCCGGTCGAGCCTGAGATGTTCGGGATGAAGTAGCGCACGCCTTCGCCGAGATCGTTCGCATCGCCGTCACCGTTCAGGTCGGTCAGCTTGATGATTGAGTCGACCCCACCGCCTGAGTTGTTCGCCTCGGCCACCCAGATGTTGCCCAGCAGGTCCGCCGTCAAGTCGCCCGGTGACACAAGGTCAATCCCCGACAGGTTCACAAGCGGATCGCCGTCGAAGAACACCGACATCTCACCGGCGTCGTGGCAGTTGCCGTTACCGTTTGCATCGTGCATCACAAACACGCTGTCCTCGGTCGTGTCGCTGACGTACAGACGCCCGGCGATGTCGACCGTAATGCCCGAGTTGTTGCCTAGCGCCACCGGCCCCACGGCATCGCTGTAGTAGTCGGTGACCTCACCCAGCCCGTTGTAGTCGCCGTCCATGTTCAGGTCGACGAGGCGCTTGATGCTGTCGGTGCTCGAGTCGGTGACGTATAGGTCGCCGGTATGCTCGAAAGGCAGGAAGCCAAGCAGTCCTTGGGCCGAAGATGCGGGAGCGAGGGCGGCGAAGGTGAAGATCGTCGCTAGGGAGACCAAGTGATTCATCTGGGATCCGGAGGTAGGGGCTTGAGAAAGAGGAGGGCAAAGAGTCGCAAGGGCGACCGGCTCACGACGATACCAAGTTACTTCGCGAGCCGGAAATCAAAAGAACCAATCTCCCGCCACTGATGTCCGCGTTGGACCGATTGATCTGCCGGAAGCGAGTCGCGCGAGCGCCGGAAGGGAGCTACGAGATCAGCAGGCTGCTCAGGTTGCTGAGCTGCAAGCGATCCGCCTTCCCCGCGACCGACTGCAGGAAGATCGTCAAGCCGATCAGCGCCGGGTCGTTCGGGACTGGAATCGCAAAGCTCATCGGCATCAGCCCGGGCACGATTCCCAGACTCAAGAAGCCAAACACCGAGGGCGCGTTGATGTCGAGCTCGAGAAACCCAAACGGCACAAGCGCTGCAGGTGCCACTTGACCCGTCGAATAGTAGATGAATCCGAAGTCGCCTTCGGTGGCGGCCAAGCTGCCCGTCCCGGTGGTCCCGATTGGCACGATGGGCGGAACCGCGAGTGTCGGGCGGCGCTCCCACGCAAGTCCGCGCGGGTTCACGATCGCGACCGGCGCGACCGTCGACAGATAGGGAATCGCGAGCTCGGTGAAGATGTCGATCGAGCCGTTGCCGTCGAGATCGTCGATCCGCAGCATGCGGCCCGCGCTCGCCAGTTCGCTGAGCAGCACCTTGCCCGATTGCGTAGGGGCAAGGTCCCAGATCACCTCGGGGCTGGTCGCTACCAAGAACACCTTCGCCTCGGTCACCGGGTTCACGGTGCCGTCGCTGTTGTCATCGCGCACGCGCCAGATCACGTCGTTACCCGTGTCGGTCAAGTACATGAACCCCGCGCCGTCCAGCGCACCGGCCTGCAAGAACACCGGGAACGGGCTCGTCGGCACGATGAAGAACGGCGTGGCCTCGGTCACAGGATCGATCACGCCGTTCAAATCGGCGTCGTTCAAACGGTAAAGGCCTGGCGGCGAGAAGCCCGTCGTGCTGCCTTCGACGTAATAGAGGAAGGCGTCCGGCCCCACAAGCGTATCGACAATGATCGTGTCGGCCTCGGCCGGGCCCGTCGCTGGCTCGAAGTAGCGCAGCGCTTCGCCAACATCATTGGCGTCCCCGTCCAAGTTCAAGTCCTGTAGACGAATCACCGAGTCCCTCCCCGCGCCCCCTTGATTCGCCTCGGCGACCCACAACACGTTCTGCGCATCGACGGTCACGCTGAGTGGCGCGGCGACGTCCAGGCCGGCGGCGTTGACCAAGGGATCGCCGTCGAAAAACACCACCGTCTCGCCGCCGGTCTCGGCCTTGCCGTCACCATCGGCATCCAACATGGAGAGCACCCAACCCTCGGCGCGATCGGTCACATACAAGCGCCCAAAAGGTCCAACCGCAACGCTCGAGTTATTACTCAGCGGCAGCGCGCCCAGCGTGTCGTCGTAGAACGTCACGACCTCGCCGGAATCCAGATAGTCGCCGTCCAGGTTCAAGTCCGCCAGGTGGAAGACCTTGTCGAGACTCGAGTCCGTGACATACACATCACCCTCGTAGTCGAACGGCACGAGCGAGACGAGCGCCTGCGCTCCGAACGCCGAGCCACCGAGCGCGCCACACCCCACAAGCGCGATCAAAGTCGCGCGCGTGAAGGTGGAACGAATCGAGGGGGGTGCGAAGCATGCCATAGGCCCCTAGATCATCCCCTGCTTCGGCGAATCCCGCAAGGGAGTTCGGCTCATCGTTTGTCCTCGCTTCCCGCGTCGAGAGCCTGAATGAGAGCCTCCGCATCGACCTGCTGCATTTCGGGATCGCGTGTCTCCTCGCCGCTCACGACCGCAACGCCGCGCCAGGTCTGCAGAGTCACCCGCCGCGGCTGCCCCTCGATGCCGCGGCCCCACAGGGCCACGGTGTAGCTTCCCGGCGCCAGATCGAGCCAGCGAAAGTCAGCTAAGTGCTCCTTGGACCGGCTCGCAGGCAGGCTCGCAAGGCCCCAAGTGATGCCTGCCTCGGTCGTCGTCGAGCGCGCTCCGAACTCGCTCGGTACCGAGAATCCCGCCATACGCTCGGGCTCCTCGGGATGAATCCCCAGCGTGAACGTCGCCTTGCCCACCGCCGGGAGCTGCACCGAGCCGGCCATGGTCCCCGACTTCCTCAGCACGAGCTCGAGCCCCGTCGCCCCAACTTCGCAGGCTTGGCGCACACCCTTCCCGTAACCCTCGGCCGAGGCCTCGACAAACGCGCGCCCCGAGGCGAGCTCGCCAAAGACGCCGAAGCGGCCCTCCGTTTCGCTCGGCCTTTGGTATTGGCGATCGAGCGCGCGCGTCGGCGGCGTCGGCGGCCGCGCTGCCGGGCTCGAGCCGCGAGTCGTCGCCCGCCGGACCAGGCTGCCGGACAAAGAGGAACGCGCCGATCGCGAGGGCAAGGGCGACAGCAATGAAGACAGCAAGGATGCGAGAGCTGTTCATGGTCCTAGGTAGCGCGGCTCACCGCAGCGGGCATAACCGCTTGGAAGAGGCGCGCGAAGTTCTCGCCCATGACGCATTCAACGCCGTGTGCCGAGAGGCCGCGCGCGCGCAGCGCCGCAGCCAAGTTGGGATAGTCGGCCGCGCTGTTCAAGCCCTCGGGTGTGCGCGGGATGCCGTCGAAGTCCGAGCCCAACCCCACGTGCTCGATGCCGGCCTTGTCGACCGCGTGCAGCACATGGTCCGCGACGCGCTCGAGCGAGAGCGGCGCCGCGTGCTTCTGGTGATAAGCCGACTGCGCCAGCCAGTGCGCTGTCGGTCTCGCATCCGTGATCGCGCGGTACGCCTCGTCCTTATAGATGCGCGCATCCTCGGCGCGCGCGTCATCGTCCAAGAAGCCGCCGTGGAACACGATGCCCACAACCCCGCCCGCACCTCCAAGTTGCGCGAGCTGCACGTCGGTCAGGTTGCGCGGGTGCTCCGACAAGGCGCGGCAGCCCGAGTGGCTCGCCACAACCGGCGCCGCGCTCGCCGCCAGCACCTCGCCGAACGCCACGTCGCCCGCGTGCGAGACGTCGACCACCATGCCCAGCTCGTTCATGCGCGCGACGACCGCGCGCCCGAAGTCCGACAGCCCCGCCGGCGGCTCGAAGTCGAGCCCATCCGGCACCGCCTGGCACGAGCGAATCCACGGCAAGTGGTTGTTCCACACCAGCGTCATCAGCCGCACGCCGAGCGCGTGAAAGTGCTCCAGCTTGTCCAAGCTGGATTCGATCGAGTGGCCGCCCTCGATCCCCAGGATCAAGGCCGTCTGCCCCGCCGCTCGCGCAGCCGCAACGTCCGAGCCCGCCAGCACGAGCCGCGCCAGACTCGGGTTCCGCGCCGCCAGCTGCCGCCCGCACTCCACCAGCGCGACCGTCCGCTCGAAGGCCCCGCCGGGCTCCCGCATGAACCGCGGCATGCACCACGCCGCCAGCACCACCGCGCCCAGGCCACCCGCGCGCCCGCGCTCGAGATCCAGGTGCCCCGGCCCCGCCACGGCCAGGTCGTGACCCAGATCCAAGGTGCGCTGAATCGAGTCCACGTGCGCGTCCATCACAAATACAGGCTGCATGCCTCCGATCCTCGCCGCCAAGGCGGCCAGGATCAAGCCCCGACTGCGCCAAGCGCCGATTCCTGAAGTAAAAGGACACAATCTGCACAGTTTTCGAGGCCGCTCGCCCCGGCGCCACTTGGGGAGGTACCTTTAGGAGATCGCTTTTCGCGGCTCAAACCTCCCCAACCAGAGCCCCGAGCGCACCGCGACTTCCCCCGATCCATGCTCCCTGTGATCGCGCGGACATCGCGTGCACGGCGGGTCCGGCCTCCCCTGGCCGGGCCCGCCACTTTTTTTGGCCCGCCACCTGTCATCCTGACAGCCTTGGGCGGGAGCCCTGGGCCCTTCTGCCGCTTTGGCAGCCAGGAAACCAGCAACGCGCGGCAGCGCAGTCGCAAGTTGCTCACATATCGGCACTTACGTCGCACCTGAACGCGCGGCACATGCTTTGCAGAAGGGCAAGATGCCCGCCGAAAATGGCGGGCTGCACCATGATGGCCCACCCACGAAGAATCCTACTAGCCGACGACGACCTGTCGATGCGAGCTGGTGTCGCCGAGCTGCTCGCCAGCTTGGGGCTCGAGGTCCTCGAGGCCGACGACGGCCTTCAGGCCGTGGACATCGCCCGCAACACGCTGGTGCACGCGGCCCTGATCGACTTCCAAATGCCGCGCTGCACGGGCCTCGAGGCCCTGCCGCTGCTGCACGCGGTGCGCGTCGGGCTGCCCGTGATCCTGTACTCGGGCGCGCTCACGGCCGCCACGACCAACATGATGATCGAAATCGGTGCCTTCAGCGTGCTCAAAAAGCCCGTGCAGCCCGACCTCCTGCGCCAGGAAGTCCTGCGCGCTCTCGACCAATCGCCTCTGCTTAATTGAGGCGTTGTTTCCAACTCTGACTCCAAACCTCCCAAGAACCCAACACCCTGAACCCATCATGGCAACCAAGACCAAAGTGAACATCCGCCCCCTCGGTGACCGCGTGCTCGTCCAGCGTGTCGAGGCTGAAGAGAAGACCGCCGGCGGCATCCTTCTGCCCGAGTCCGCGAAAGAGAAACCCAAGGAAGGCAAGGTCGTCTCCCTCGGCGAAGGCCGCATGCTCGACAACGGCGAGCGCTCGACGTTTGCCGTCAAGAAAGGCGAGCGCGTGCTGTTCAGCTCGTATGCCGGGACCGAGGTCAAGTTCCAGGGTGAGGATTACCTCATCATGGGCGAGAACGACATCCTTGCCGTCATCGGCTAAGCGCGCCTTCCACTAAGGAGAAACATATGGCTAAACAAATCAGCTACGACGCCGAAGCGCGCGAGCACATCCGTATGGGTGTGCGCAAGCTCGCCCGTGCCGTCAAGGTCACCCTCGGCCCCCGCGGTCGCAACGTGATCATCCAGAAGTCCTTCGGCAGCCCCACCGTCACGAAAGACGGCGTGACCGTCGCGAAAGAGGTCGACCTCGAGGACGCCTACGAAAACATGGGCGCGCAGCTCGTCAAAGAGGTCGCAGCGAAGACCAACGACGGCGCAGGCGACGGCACCACGACAGCGACCGTTCTTGCCGAGGCGATCTTCGAAGAGGGCCTGCGGAACGTCACCGCCGGCGCTAACCCGGTCGCGCTCAAGCGCGGCATCGACGCCGCCGTGGACGCGTGCGTGGCGAACCTGGCCAAGATCTCGAAGAAGATCAAGGACCGGAACGACATCGCTATGGTCGGCAACATTGCCGCCAACAACGATACGGCCGTCGGCGAGATGCTTGCGGACGCAATGGACCGCGTCGGTCGCGACGGTGTCATCACCGTCGAAGAGGGCCGTGCGCTCGAGACCGAGGTTGATTGGGTCGAGGGCATGCAGTTCGACAAGGGCTACCTGAGCCCGCACTTCATCACCGACTTCAAGTCGATGGAGTGTGTCTTCGAAGACGCGCTTGTCCTCGTGCACGAGAAGAAGATCAGCTCCGTCAAGGACATGATCCCCGTGCTCGAAGAGATCGCGCGCACCGGCAAGCCGCTGGTGATCATCGCGGAAGACATCGAGGGCGAGGCGCTTGCCACGCTCGTCGTCAACCGCCTGCGCGGTGGCTTCCCCGTGGTGGCCATCAAGGCGCCCGGCTTCGGCGATCGCCGCAAGGCCATGATGGAAGACATCGCGGTCCTGACGGGCGCGACGCCGGTCATCGAGGCCACCGGTGCCACGCTTGAGGGCGTGACCATCAAGGAGCTCGGCACCGCCAAGAAGATCATCGTGACGAAAGAGAACACGACGATCATCGAAGGTGCTGGCGACAAGGCGTCGATCCAAGGCCGCATCGGCCAGATCCGCGCCGAAATCGAAGCCTCCAAGTCGGACTACGACACCGAGAAGCTGCAAGAGCGTCTGGCGAAACTCGCCGGCGGTGTTGCGCAGATCAACGTCGGTGCTGCGACCGAGTCCGAGATGAAGGAGCGCAAGGCGCGCGTCGAAGATGCTCTGCACGCAACCCGTGCGGCCGTCGAAGAGGGCATCGTGCCCGGCGGTGGCGTCGCGCTTCTGCGCTCGCGCAAAGCGATCGACAAGCTCGACCTGCAAGGTGACGAGAGGATCGGTGCCCAGATCGTCTGGCGCGCCCTCGAGGCGCCCCTGCGTCAGATCGCCGAGAACGCCGGCAAGGACGGTGCCGTCGTGGTCCAGAACGTGCTCTCCAAGAGCGCGGCTGGCTACGGCTACAACGCCGCCACCGACGTCTACGAGGACCTCGCGAAGGCCGGTGTGATCGACCCCGCGAAGGTCACCCGCATGGCCCTGCAGAACGCGGCTTCGGTCGCGAGCCTTCTGCTGACCACCGACGCGATCGTCAGCGAGCTGCCCGAAGCCGTCGAAGCCGCCCCCGCCGGCGGCCACTCGCACTAGTCTCGGCCTTCACGGCAAGAACGAGCCCCGGGTCCGCGCAACTGCGCGGGCCCGGGGCTCTTTCGTAGGGATTCCGAGGCGCCGCCGCCGTAGACTGAATCTAGCGCTCACCCGCGCGTACTCACCGCCATGCCCATCCTCGCCGCCTCCGCCTCCCCCATCTTCTTCATCATCGCCGCGGTGGTGATGTTCGTGATCTTCTCCTCGAAACGCCACAACATGGCCGTCACCGAGGCCTGGCAATCGGCTGGGCGGCGCCTCGGCCTGCGCTACAGCCAGTCGGGCAAAAAGCGCAAGCTCGAGGGCACGTACCGCGACTTCAGTGTGCGCATCAACACGTTCACCCAGAGCTCGGGCAATAACAACCAGACGTACACGCGCTTCCGGGTCAACTACCCAGACCTCGGCCTTGGGCTCGAGCTGAAGCACCAACACTTCTTCGCGACACTCGGGCGCGCGCTCACCGGCGGCAAGGACATCATCGTTGGGGACAAGGACTTCGACGACACGGTGATCGTCGAGGGGCATGCGGCGAACCAGGTGATCGCCTTCCTGACGCCGGACCGCCGCCGCCAGATCATGCGCCTCATTGCGGGCGAGCGCCGCGCGCTGGTTCGCGACAGCGAGGCCAGCTTCGTGCTCAAGGGCGCCTCCAGCGATGCCCAAAAAATGCAGCGCAGCCTCGATGTCTTGATCGAGCTCGCCACTTCCTTCACCAATGAGGCGGCCGAAGTCCCCGCGCCTCAACCGGCGCCCACCGCGATCCCTGTCCCGGTGCCCGTCCCCGCTGCTGAAACCGACGAAGAGCTCACCTCCCTCGAAGCCAGCCTCGAGGCCAAGTTCGGCCTGCCCGCTGGGTCAATGACACCCGAGCCGATCTCAAGCCCCGTCGAAGTGAGCGCCGAGCCTCCGGCTTCACCTTGGGCCCCGGCGCCGACAGCGCCCGAGGCCGCGGCCCCCATTCAAGAGCCAGCTGCAAGTGAGCCTTGGCAGTCACCGAGCCCCATCGAGCCTGCTGCGCCCGTGCTCGCGGATGGAACCGGAGCCCCTGAGGCCTCCGAGGCTCCAGGTGCAACGCTGCCGACGGGCACCACGCCGGAAGTCGAATTGCCTGAACCGATCGAAGCCCCCGCAGCCTCCGGCGCCGTCGACTACGAAGCCCTGCGCAGCGACCTCTTCGAGACCCAGCGCATGAGCCACGAGGTCAAAGACCACTTCGAGGCCACCTACGCCGGCCAGACGGTTCAGTGGAGCGGCAAGCTCGAGCGCCTCTCCGACTACAACTCGGACATGATCTTCGAAGGCGGCCAGGGCACGCGCGCCATGGTCACGCTTGCGCCAATCCAAGACGGCTCGTTCACCAAAGACGTCCACGCGATCGTGCAGCTGACGCGAGACCAAGCCGCCGATGCTAAGGCCCTCACCGGCCAAGAGGTGCGCATCACCGGCCAGCTGCTCTCTTGCGACAGCTTCATGCGCAACGTGTTTCTCAGCGGCGGAAGCCTGACCGCATGAGTCTAGCCGAGTCCCTGTACGAGCTCCTCGACACAGGCTATGGCCCAGATAGCGATGACAAGCTGAGGGACTTTTGCGACAAGCACGCCGGCACCGAAGAGCCCCTCGGCCCCTCCCGCGAGACGGCCCTCCACGTGGCCACGCGCCGCTATCGAACGAGCGCCGTCGCGATCCTCATCGAGCACGGCGCGCACCTCGACGCGCGAACCCCGCACGGTAAGACCGCGTACCAGCACGCGGTGCGGCGCGGCTTCGCCGAGCCCGCCGAAGTCCTCGCCCAAGCCGGCGCCAACACCAGCCTCACGCCCGCGGACGAGCTAGCCGTCGCCCTCGTCCACGGCCGCTTCGACGACGCCAAGAAGCTGCTCGACCAAGCTCCCCAGCTTGCCCACACGAACAACCCCGAGGAGGACCGCCTGCTGGCCGACCTCGCCGGCCGCAACGAGACCGCGCCCGTCGCGCTCCTGATCGAAGCGGGCGCGCCACTCGACGTGCCGGGCCTCGACGACGGCACGCCGCTGCACCAAGCCGCCTGGTTTGGCCAGCCGGCCAACGCACGCCTGTTGATCGCCCCGGGCGCGCCCCTCGAGATCTTCGACGGCACCCACGCCAGCTCGCCCATCGGGTGGGCCGTGCACGGCTCGCGCTACTCGGGCGGAGCCAAAGAGCGCGAAGCCGCATACGCCGAAGTCACACAATTGCTGGCCGATGCGGGCGCCCAGCTGACCTACCCCGGCGACAACACCGAGACCTACCGCATGCGCCTCGAAAACGACGCCGCGCCGCTTGTCCGCCGCATCCTCGACTCGATCCCAAGATCGTGAACCATGCCGCTTCCCGCGCAGCAACTCTATGACTCGATCGGGGGCGGCTACGAACACCTGCGCCGCGCGGAGCCGCGCTCGCGATCCTGACGATGCACCATTGGCCCGACCGCAAGCGCGCGTTCGCCGAGCGCACGCAACTCGACCGCGGCTATCGCATCGTCACTGCCGCGCTCTAGCTCCCTTACGAGTGAGGCCCGCCCGGCCCGGTCAGGCGCATCGCGACATCGCAGCGGACATACGACGCACCAAACTCGCGCATGATCTCGGCGTCGTGCTCGAAGCCATGCTTCAAGTACAAATGAATCGCCGCTTCGCACTTCGTGCTCGTCAGAAGGAATAACGAGTCGAGCTCCATCCCGCGCGCCTCCTCAAGCACAGCCGCCAACAGGAACTCACCCGCTTTCGCCCCGCGCGCGCTCTGCAGCACGCCCATCTTCGTCAGCTCGAAGACCCCCTCGCGGCGCTTCATCAACGCGCACGTCCCGACGATGCCAAGCTCGCTGTGCTCGACAAACCAGATCCTGCCGCCGGGTTCGATCACCGACTTGATCGGCATGTCGAGCAGCGCCCGATCGGACTCCTCCATGTCGAACATCGCCTCGATCCACTCCTGGTTGATCGAACGAAAGAGCGCCCCAAGCTCAGGCCGAAACGGAACGATACGAAGCTGGTGCTTGGTGAACTCCATGCCCCATCATTTCCTTGACCTTCCTTGCCCGCTACCAAAACCTTCCAAAGAGCAGGCGGGAACCGCTCGTCGGACCTAACCTCGTCCTGGTCCACGCAAGCATCAAGCGCTCGCCTCCCCATGCAAAACTTCGAAATCCAGTCCGCGTTCGAGCCGCTCGCCGACACCTGCGTTCGGCTCGAGGTGCCCCTGTGCCTCGCGCCGCCCGGCATCGCGCCCGTCGTCACCGGCGCACACGTCGCGGGCCACGCACACCCCGTCCGGCACCATGGCAGTGTCGACGTCTTCCTCGAGGCGATGGACACGGCGCAGCCCGGCGACCTCCTGGTCATCGACAACCAAGGGCGTCTCGACGAAGGCTGCCTCGGCGCCTTGATCGTGTGGGGCGCACATCGAGACACGCGCGAGCTCCGCCAGCTTGGCTTCCCCGTGTAGAGCTACGGCAGCTTCCCCGCTGGCCCGGATCGCCTCGACCCAAGGACCCAAGCGACCTTCCAGAGCGCTGACGTGGGGGCCACGCTAGTGACGGCGGCACATACGGTCTTCGCGGATGCCGATGGGGTTCTGTTCGCTCCGACAAGCGCTGTCCCCGAGCTCTTGCGCGGCGCCGGGGAGATCCTCGCGACCGAGCGAGAACAAGCCACACTCATCGACAAAGGAGTCGCCTTGTTCGAGCAGCTGCAGCTCGACACGTTCATCAGGCGCCGCGAGACCGAACCCGCACTCACCTTCCGCGACCACCTGCGCAAGATCGGCGGGGCCATCGAGCAATAACGCGCCCACTCACATGCGCTCAACTTCACCTCTCAACACGCAGCCGGACAGTCCCAAGAGCCTCCTGCGGGACGTGCTCGGCGGCTTGCTCATGGGCTCGGTGGCGGGGCTCGGTGCCGTAGGCCTAAGCTGGCTCCTTCAGGACAAGAGCGATGCCAGCTCGGACTTCCTGCTCGGACTCGCCTTAAGCTGGCTCCTTGTCGCCGAAGCGCTCGTCTTGTGGTTGAAGCCCCCGCGGTCGCGCGCATGGGCAATCGTCTCGATCCTCGCTTTGCGGTGGCCCTTCTTCATCTGGCTCCTCACCCAAGCACCGGGCGGGCCAAACGAACCCTACGGAGACCCGCGCGCCCTGCTCGCCATCATGGGGCTTGCTTCAAGCGCCCTCGTGCACGTCCCCGCGATGGTACGTGCCAACATCCTCCGCAGCCGCCCGCGCCCAAAGGCGACGGCCTTCATGGACGACTAGTCGTCTATAAAGAACTCCGGCTTCCTTAGCCGCCCATGTCCGCGCGCTGCGCTTCCATCGAGGCGACCTGCGCGAATTGCACACGCGCGCGGTCGAGGTTGTGGTGCTCGCGCTTCGTGCCGAAGTAGACGTCGCCGGCTAGGTAGTCCGTCAAAAAGCGGATGCCGATCACCAAGGTGACCAGCGGGCCGGCAAGCGGCAGCAGCTCGCGCTCGAGCGGTGTCAGCATGTCCGCCGCCGCGTCCAGATAGCCGTCGCGCAGAGCGTGGTAGATCTCGAGATCGGTGCCCGCTTGGCTTAGGTCGCGCTCGTCCTCGGCCGAAGTCGCCGCGGTGAAGCGCACCATGTCGCCGAAGTCGTACAGGACAAAGCCCGGCATCGTGGTGTCGAGGTCCACCACCGCGCGCGCGGCGCCCGTTTGCGTGTCGAACAGGACGTTGTTCAGCTTCGTGTCGCCGTGCAGAACACGCGCGGGGAAGCGACCGGTTCGGTAGTGGCCCTCGAAGAGTTCGATCAGGTCCTTGCGCTCAAACACGAAGGCAAGCTCGGCCGCAGCGCGCTCGCGGCGTCCGGCAGTCTTCGCCACCGGGTCCGCAGCCACTGCCGCCTCGAACTGGCGTAGGCGAAATCCGGGGCTGAAGAAGTCGGGGATCGTCTCGACCAACGTCGACGAGTCCAGCTCGGCAAGCGCGTGCTGGAACCAGCCGAAGATCTTCGCAACCTTGTGCGCTTGGTCAGGCCCCGAGCAGCGGTCGTACGCCTCGGAGTTCTCGACGAAGTCATAGGTGCGCCAAGGACCGTCGAGCGCAGAGGCCTCGAGGTCATCGCTCAAGTCAGAACCTTCAAGCGCGCCGCGCCGAAGCCAGTGCTGGCCATCGCGCGTCAGGATCAGCCGCAGGGCCTCGTACCCAGTGGGCGCGCTCTCCCGCTCCAGCACGTCGCCAAGCTGCTGCGTGACCAGCTCGACGTTGTGCATCAGCCCCGGCACATTGGGGAAGACGTGGTCGTTGATGCACTGGTGCAAGTAGCGCCGGCGGGTGCCGCCGGCGCTCCATGTCGAGACAAACGTGCGGTTGATGTGGCCGCGCACGAGTGGCTCGAAGCCGAGCAGTTCGCCTTCGATGGCGAAGCTACGAATTGCGCTCTCGATCGTCATCGCAGCCTAGCCCACCGCCTCAGTCAGCGCCTGCTTCAGGTCGCGCTTGGACAGCGGTCCGCCCGAGGCCAAACAGCAGTCGTCCGGGAAGAGGTGGCGCTGCGCGGCGCCTTGCACGTCGGCCGCGGTCACCGCCGCGAAGCGCGCCGGCAAGCTGGTCAGGTGATCGTCCGGCAACCCGAACCGATACTGACTGATCAGGAAACTCGCGCGGCGTCCCGAGCGCTCGAAACCAAGCCCAAAGGAGCCCGTCAAGTAGCTCTTCGCAACATCCAACTCGGCCGCACCCACGGGCTCGTCCTGCATGCGGCGCATCTCTTCGATGAAGCCCTTCAAGGCGCGCCCGGTGTGCTCGGGCGAGGTACCGATGTACGCCGTGAACGCCCCCGGCAGATTGCCCGCCGAGTTATGAATCGAGGCGTTCACCGAATACGCTAGCCCGTCTTCATCGCGCAGACGCCGCGAGATGCGGTTCGTGAAACCCGGGCCGGTGCCAAGCACGTGATCCATCACAACAAGCGCCGCGTAGTCGGGGTCGCTGATGCGGCAGCCAAGATGGCCAAGGAACAGGTGCACTTGCTTGCGCGAAGCCTTGAAGGCTGCCGTGCGCTGACCGCGCTCGGGGAACGTCTGGTCCGGAGGACCAAGCCGCTTGCCGGTGCGCCAGCTACTCAGCTCGCGCTCGAACAGCCGCTTCACGGCGGCCGGATCAACATCGCCACACACCGAAATCACGGCGCGCGCCGCAACCCAGTTCTTCTTGTGGAATGCCACCAGGTGCTTGCGCTGAATCTGCGACACGCTCTCGTGCGTGCCGTAGTGCGGGCTGCCCAACCAGTGGTCGCCAAAAATCAGCTCACGGAACGACATCATCGCCTGCGAACGCGGGTCGTCGGCCTCGAGCTCGAGGCGATCGAGTACGCGCCCACGCTGCAGCTCGACGCGCGCCTTCGGGTACGAAGGCTCGAGCACGGCCGAGGACATGCGCTTCAACAAGAGCTGCCACTTCTCCGAGACAATCTGCCCGGAGACTCCCGAGCTATCGCCTTGAATCGTGCCGCCAAACGGATCAAGCTCGAGCGCCAGCTCGTCGGCTGTCTGGTGCTTTGTCCCCTGGTCGACCAAGCGGCCGGCCAGGTACGCCACGCCACCGAGTTCCGGCGCGTCGAGCGAGTGCCCGCCGCGCATGTGAATCTGCGCCGCCGTCACCGGCGCGCCCGGGCGCGGCGAGACAAACAGCTTGGCACCACAGCTCAGCTCGAAGCGCTCGACCGCAAGGGCAAGAGCCGGAGCCTTCTTCTTCATCGTCGCACTCATGCTGTGCCTCCAAGTCGCGCACTGCGCTCTTCACGGGGCAGGCTGAGTCCAACGACTCGATTCTCCGGCGCCAAAAACTGTTCCGCGGTGCGCGCGATCCGTTTCGCCGTCACCTTCTTGTGCCGCGCGCCGCCGTCAAAGGCGAAGCGCCAGTCCGCGTCGACCGCCATCCCACCTAGCTCTTCCGCTAGCTCGGAGATCGTCTCGCCTTGCTGCACGTCACCGGACACGATGCGCGCCATGACGCGCTTCAGCTCGGATGCCGGCACGCGCTCGGTGGCAAGCCGCACGAGCTCTTCGTCGATCGCCGCCTCAAGCACTTCGGGGCAAACGTCGCCCCCGCACTCTGCGAACAGCCAAAACACGCCGCCTTTCACGCGCGTGTCGTTGCTGGTCGAGATGCTGGTCGCCAGGCCTTCGTCGTCCACAAGCCGCTTCGTCAGCCGCGACGCCTTGCCGCCGGTCAGGATCTCGCTCATCACGTCCAAGTCGTAGTCCGCATCCGTTCCCACGGGCACGGTCGGCCACGCCATCGCCAGCCGCTTGCCGCGGTCGTCCCACGCAAGCGTCAAGCGCGAGCTCGCCAGCCCCGGCCGCGGCGAGGGCAAAGCGAACGCCGCCTGCGGGGCCGCCGAAGCCGCCAGCTTCCCAAAGTGACGCCGCACGGCGCGCATCGCCGCGGCCGGATTCACGTCGCCCGCAATCACGAGCTTCGCGTTCCCCGGCTGATAAAACCGCGCGTGATACGCGCGCATCATGTCCGGCGTCATCGCCTTCAAGCTGTCCGCATATCCAATGATTGGCCGCGCGTAGGGATGCTGCCCAAACAGAGCCTCCTCGACCGCCTTGGCCAAGACACTCCACGGATCGTCGTCGCCCATCGCGAGCTCCTCCAACACCACCGCGCGCTCGGCGTCGAACTCGTCGGGATCCAGAGTCAGACCGGTCATCCGGTCCGCCTCGATCTCGAGCGCCTTCTCCCACCGATCGGACGCGAACCGCATCCAATACGCCGTGTGGTCCTTGCCCGTGAACGCATTGTTCTGGCCGCCGAGCATCGTCGTCAGCCTGTCGACCTCGCCCTTCTGATAGTTCGCACTGCCCTTGAACATCATGTGCTCAAGGAAGTGGCTGATCCCGGCTTCGGAGTCGCTCTCGGAACACGAACCCACGGCGTAGTACACGATCACGCACACGACGGGATCGTCGTGGCGCTCGGCGATCAAAACGTCGAGGCCATTGCGCAGCTTGTGCTCGTGAATGCTGGCGCCGGCGCGCACGGGAAGTGTCTTGGTTTTCATCGGCCCCACGGGCTGCTCTTCTTGTTGTTGTCGTTCGAGCGCGGGCGCGAGTTCGAATCGGACCGCGAGCGCGAGTTTGAATCGGACCGCGAACGCGAGTTCGAATCAGAGCGCGAGCGTGAGTTCGATCGCGGTCGCGAGTCGCTGCCCGGGCGTGAATCCGAGCGTGGCCCAGAGTCGCTACGCGGGCGCGCGTCGGTTTCCTCGGGCTTCGCGTAGCGCTTCTTCGACTGCGGACGCTGCGGGCGTTTTGTACGCTCGGTTGAGCCAGCGGCCAAGATCGCCGCGACCTCTTCCGGCCCAAGCTGACGCCAGTGCCCCATGCCAAGGCCCTTGTCCCGAAGCGGCCCAATCGACACGCGGTGAAGCTCTTTCACCTTGTAGCCGTACCGCGCGAAGACACGCCGCACCTCGCGGTTCTTGCCTTCCGTCAGCGTGATCGAGATGCGCGACGCGTGGTCGTTGCGGCTCATCACCAAGATGCGCGCGCCGCCGGTCTTGCCATCGGAGAGGTGCAGGCCGCGACGAATCCGATCCAAGTCGTGATCGTCCACGCTGCTCTCAATCTTCACCTCGTACGTCTTCTCGATGCCAAACGACGGGTGGGTCACCTTGTGCGTGAACTCGCCGTCGTTGGTCAAGATGATCAAGCCGGACGAGTCAACGTCCAAGCGCCCAACCGGATACACACGGCCCTTCGCCGGGTCGGTGATCATGTCCCACGCGCGGCGGCGCAGCTCTTTCTCGTCGTTCGTGCAGACGACGCCCGTCGGCTTGTTCAAGAGGTAGTAGCGATGCAGATCGCCACTGGCCTTCATGATCACACCGTCCCACTCGACACGCTGCGTCGTGGGGTCGACCTTGGTGCCGAGTTCGGTCACGATGTGGCCGTCGACCATGATCTCGCCCTCGGCGATCATCTTGTCCGCGCGGCGACGGGAGGCGATGCCGTTGTCGGCAAGAAGTTTGTTGAGGCGCACAAGGCGCGGAGCAGATTCGTTCGGTTCCATTTCAATCAGTGGGTGGTCGACTCGCGTCGATACATCGCGGCTCACGCCGGGGGTGATGCGGGCTCGGGCCCGCGCATATCAATCAACCGCAAGGGTGCGGTCGAAGTGTTCTTGATGCCGAAGTCGCCAAGAGCGGCGGGCAGCAGCACGACGTCGCCGAGAGCGATCTCGAAGCTGCCTGCCACGGACTCGATCGTGCCGCGACCGCGGACGGCAGCCAGCACGCGCGGCGCCTGATGCGTGCGGTCTTTGAGCTCGCGCTTCACGTCCACGAGCCCCATTGAGAACGCGGCACAAGTCGCCAGCTGCAGCGGCGCCTCGCACAGCGCGGGCGCGTGCACCGGCATCGGCGCGGGTGCGAAGTCGAGGCACCGAAGAGCCTCGTCGACGTGCAGCTCGCGCGGCTTCCCGTCGAGCCCCACGCGCCCCCAGTCGTCGACGCGAAACGTCGTGTCCGAGTTCTCTTGCACCTCGATCAACGTCACACCGGCACCGATCGCGTGCACGGTGCCGCCGGGGACAAAGAAGCACTCGCCCGCGCTTGGCACGTGGCTCTTCAGCATCGCTTCGATCGGCTGGCCGCCGCGCACGGCGCGCTCGAAGTCGGCTGCGGTCACGCCCGCCTCGAAGCCGTGGTAGATCCGGCCTTCCGAGGTCGAGCCCAGAATCACCCAGGCCTCGGTCTTGGGCTCCCACGCCGGATGCCGCTCGGCAAGCCGCCCGTCGGGATGCACCTGCACCGAAAGATGCGCCGCCGCATCGATGTACTTCACAAGCAGCGGAAAGCGGCCGTTCGCGGCGGCCGGGACACGGCCCAAAAGGTCGTCTGCGCTTGTGGCCATCAGCTCTTCGAGCCGCGCGCCTTGGAACTGCCCGCTGCGAACTTGCGAGTTCACGTCCGCGCGATCGACAAGCTCCCACGTCTCGCCAACCGGCATGTCGTCCGGAAGCTCAAGCCCCAATCCGCCCACATCCGGCGAGTTGCCGAGGGCACGCCCACCCCAGACTTTCTCGAGGAAGATGCGCTCGAAGCACAGGGGTTCTTGGATTCGTGGGTTCATCGGGCGCCTCGCGGCGAGGCCGATCCCGTCGCACAAATCGCGCCGGGGGCTCTCGGACGCAGAATCGTAACACCTCCATCGCAGCCATGGCCCGGGGCCTCGGCTATCCTTTCCATTGATATGAGCACAACGAACCCACACGTCATCCTCGTCGAAGATGACGAGCGCATCACGTCTCTGTTGATCGAGGCCCTTGCCGACGCCGACTTCTCCCTCACCGCCTGCGGCGATCTCGCTAGCGGCCGGCGGGCTGTGAAGGATGGCGCGGACCTGATCCTGCTAGACCTTGGGTTGCCCGACGGCGATGGCCTCGAGCTCTGCCGCGAGCTCCGCGAGGCCGGCGATGCCACGCCGGTCATCGTGCTCACCGCGCGCGGCGAGCCGACCGAGCGGGTCCGCGGCCTCGAAGCGGGCGCCGACGATTACCTGACGAAACCCTTCCACCTGCCCGAGCTCGTGGCGCGCATGCAGGCCGTCCTGCGCCGCGTCCCCACAACCGAACGCCACACCGCGCGCCTCACCTGGGGGCCGATCTGGCTCGACACCGCCACGCATCAAGCGGGCCTCGATGGGCTGCGCCTCTCGCTGAAGAAGCGCGAGTTCGACCTGCTTGAGTTCTTCCTACGCAACCCGGAGCGCGCCTGGACGCGGCTGCAGTTGCTAGAGAAAGTCTGGGGCCCGCAGTACGCGTGCGAGCTGCGCGCCGTCGACCTGAACATCGCGCGCTTGCGCTCGCAGCTAGAACAAAGCGGCAGCCACCCGCGCTGCATCCAGACGGTCTGGGGCGTGGGCTACCGGCTCACGAACGAGACTTGAGTCCGGTGAAGCGCCCCGCGCTCATCCACCGCACCGGCACGCGCGTCGCAATCGGTGTCACAGTCAGCTTCCTGCTGGGCTCGATCGTCCTGACCCCGGTCTGGCAGTGGATTGCTTACTACTTCCACCCCGTGGACTCTCCGAACTGGGACGAGGGCTGGAGCGCTAGCGAGCTCGCCGCTACGCTCCTAGCAATCCTGATCATCGGTGCCTTTTTCGGTGGCATTTTCGGTCTTATGATCAGCCGCGTCACGACCCGGCGCCTCTCGCAGATTGCCTCGAGTGCGTCCGCCCCCGTGTCGCTGGACGAGCCTCTACCGGGCCCTTTCGACGAGACCGGTAGCGACGAGATCGCGCAGCTTGCCGGCGCCCTCAACCGCATGCGCACCCGCACCCACGAGGTCATGGAGGACCTCAACGCACGCGACGCCGCACGCTCCGAGTGGGTTGCGCAGGTCTCGCACGACCTGCGCACGCCGCTTGCCGCCCTCACGACCAGCCTCGACTTGATCGAGCGGCGCATCCAGCGCGGCGAGACAGCGGAGCTAGAGGCCTTCGTGACCGCCGCCCGCGCCGACACCGAGCGCGTCACGCACCTTGCGATGGACCTACTCGAGATCGCGCGACTCGAGGTCGCCCCCGAGCTGCAACTTCAAGGACTCGACCCCGAGGAGCTCGCTCAGCACGCCGTGCGCACGTTGGACCCGCTCGCCCACGAGAGCAACATCAGCCTGACGATCGCGTCCACGCTGCCGCCCGAGACCCTGATCGAGGCCGACGGCCGCCTGCTTTTGCGCGCCCTTGAGAACCTTCTGGCGAACTCGATCCAGCACGCCTCGACGGCCGTCACCCTGCGCCTCGAGATGCGCACCACAACCAGCGATTCGCATCTCGTCCACCTACGCTTCACCGTTGAGGACGATGGCCCTGGCTTGCCCGAAGGCCCTGGCGGCGTCGACTTCGCCAAGCTGAAAGACCAGCGCAGTCGACCCGATTCGTCCGGCCTCGGCCTCATCGTGACCGCGCGTGTCGCCGAACTTCACGGCGGCCGAGCCGACGCCTCGAACCCACCCGCCGGTGGCGCCGCGGTCTGGTTCGAGATCGCCACCGAGCGCATCGAAGACACCGAGTGACAAGCGTGTCATTCAGGATCCTGTACTTGTGACGACGGCGCGCGCTAGCATCTTGCGATGAGCGTGGCCGGTGCGGCCGGCTCGCCCTTGACCCGACTGCTTTGATCGATCCTATGCGCATCAAGACCGCCTTCCTGCTCCTCTTCGCCGCCGTCGGCGCCACCGGCTGCAACACAGTCGAATTCTACGAGAAAGGCGCCCTCACGACCCCCGTGATGGCCCTCGACATGCCCGGCACGCTGGCGGTGTCCGAGCAGAAGATTTTCTACTCGACGGAAGGCGCGGCGGGTGGCCTCGGCTCGACCGCCGGCGGCGGCTGCGGGTGCTACTGATGAAGCTTCGCACTTTGGGGCTGACCGCCGCTCTTCTCGCCTTCACTGCCAGCGCGTTCGCGCAGGTGCCTGATGGCGGATCCGGCGACGAGGTCGGCCCGGCCATGTCCGGTCAAACCGGAGCCACCGCGCACACGAAAGTAGGCAGCACCACGCTCAGCACGCGGCTTGGCATCTTCGACCGCAGCGACAGCGGTGGCGCCTCGGGCAACCCCTTCCTCGACGAGTCGCTGACCGTGATCGAACCGGTCATGATCTTTGACCACCAGGTGACCAAGGACTTTGGCTACGACGTCAAGCTGAGCTACGACTGGGTCTCCAGCGCGTCGATCGAGCGCTTGAACAAGTTCGACGCTCAATCCGGCGCCTCGGGAGACAACTACATCGGGCTCGACGCGGGCTTCCGCCACCAAGTCACGAGCGCCGACAACGTCTCATGGCACGTCGGGCTGGCTTCCGAGTACGACTACTTCTCGCTCGGCCTCGGCTCAGGCTGGTCGCACACGTTCGCGGAAAAGGACGCGGTCTTTTCGGCCAACCTGAACGGCTTCTACGACCTCGTCAAGCCGATTCGCTTCGACGGCACGCAGGACAGCACCGAGTCGCGCCGCTCGCTCGCCGGCACGCTTGGCTGGTACCAAGTGCTCACGCCGAAGACCCACGGCGAGCTCGGTGTCACGTACTCGTTGCAGTCGGGTTTCCTCGAGACGGCTTACAACGCCGTTGTTCTCGAGGACCCCACCGCACCGCCGAACCCGAACCTCGCCAACAACGCGAAAGGCACCGAGTTCAGCGAGGTCCTTCCCGGCACGCGCAACCGCGTCGCCGTTTTTGGCCGCTTGCGCCAGCAGCTGGGCGAACACGATGCGATCGAGCTCGGCTCGCGTGTCTACAGCGACGACTGGGGCATCGGCTCGTACGACGTGACGCCGCGTTACTTGCACGAGTTCGACTCGGGCCTTCTGCTTGACGTCCGGTACCGCTTCTACACGCAGACCGCAGCCGACGCCTGGAGCGATCACTTCACCGGCGCAGCGCTGCCCGCCGAGCGTACGCAGGACTCGGACCTCGGCAAGTTTGACTCAAGCCTGTTTGGCGCGCACTTCACATGGGAGAAGTGGGACGCGGGCCTCAACGTCCTCAACCGCTCGGACGGGCTCGACCACGTCTTCCTCAGCCTCGGCTGGACCACCAGCCTCTAGTCTTGCGCAATCTAGCTCTCCTCCTGTGCGCCGCTCTGTTCGCGGCCTGTGCTTCTGCGCCCCAGGAGGCCGCGATTGTGGACTTGCAGGCTGCCCTGAAGGCCGACCTCTTCCCCAAAGGCACGGTCGACTTGAATCGCGAGCTCGAGGCCGGCCGGCCCGTCGCGCTGGTCTTCTGGCAGTCGTGGTGCGGCTCGTGCGTCGCCGAAGCGCCCGCCGTCCAAGCGGCCTTTGAGACCTATGGCAAGCGCATCAAGATCATCGGCGTCGTCTCGGGTCCCGACTCGGCCGTCGACGAAGGCAAGCTCTTGCAGACAATCGGTTCGCTTGGCCTGACCTACGATCAGATTCGCGATCGCGATCTCGTCTTGACCCACCGCTACGGAATCACCGGCACGCCTACGATCGTGATCTTGGACCCAGGCGGCGGAGTCGTCTACGATCAGCACCATGTACCGAGCTCCTGGGAAACGTACCTGTAAGGCGGCCTTCGCGCTGCTGTTTGTTGCGGCGTGCGGCGGGCTCGACACGGCGGTCGAGGCGCCGGTCGAGCCGCCAGCCGCCGCGCTTGTCGAGCGCACGCGCAACTTCGGCGCGATGGGCACCGACGTCAGCATCGCCGCGATCGGGACCGACGCCGCCGCGCTCGACGAAGCGCTGATCGCCGCCGAGGCCGAGCTGCGCCGCGTCGAGGACCTGATGACGTCCTGGCGCGACTCTCCGCTCACACGCATGAACGCAGCGGCCGACGATGGGCCGCAGAAGATCGATCCTGAGCTCGCGCGTTTGATCGACCAAGGCTTGGCGGTCGGCGAGCTGACCGGCGGCGCGTTTGACATCACCTTCGCCAGCGTGGGGAAGTTGTGGGACTTCAAAGCCGAGCCTCCAATCCTGCCCAGCCAAGCTGAGATCAAGACCGCGCTTGAAGCAGTCGGCTATCAAAAGGTCAAGCTCGACCTCAAGGCCTCGACGATCGACTTCCCGCGCGGCACGCAGATTGGCCTGGGCGGGATCGCCAAGGGTTATGGCGTCGATCGCGCGATGGCAGTGCTGCTTGAGCGCGGCATCGAAAACGGCATCGTCAACGCGGGCGGCGACATGAAGGTGCTCGGCACGAAGTTCGGCAAGCCCTGGCGCATCGCCGTCAAGCACCCGCGCGAGCGCGACCAAGTGCTTGCGATGGTGCCGCTCTCGAACACGTGCATGGTGACGTCGGGGGACTACGAGCGCTTCTTCGAATACAACGGCAAGCGCTACCACCACATCCTGGATCCGCGCACGGGCTACCCGGCGACGGGTGGCATGTCCGTCACCGTCATCGCGCCCGATGCGGCCTTCGCCGACGCGCTCGCGACGGGCCTCAGTGTTCTTGGACACGAGAAGGGCCTTCCCATCGTAGAGGGCTTGCCCCGCGTGGAGTGCCTGATCGTCGACATGGAAGGCGGCGTCACGAAGTCGAGCGGGCTCTAGCAGCGGCGGCGCTCTAGCAGTGCCGGCGCCGCTTGCCGGCGGTGCCATCGATCACCCGCTTGCCTTTCGCTTTGTAGTGCGCCACGGTCTTCTTGATCTTCTCGGCCGCATCGTTGACCTTGCACGAGGTCTTCCCGTAGTCGACCTCGACCTTGCCCACGCGCTTGGCGGTGGCAAGCGCCTTTGTCATCCAGCCGGGGCGGCAGCCAATCGCAATCAGCGCGGCGTTCATGTTGTGACGCGTTTGGTTTGACTCGCCATGAATGCCGGTCTCGATTCTTTCAAGTAGACCAGCAATCGCGCTGTCCTCCAGCCCGCCCTCTTCGATGGCTCGGTCCGGCTGCAAGGCCAGCCGCCCGGCGACCCCCCACCCGATCGACGGGCGCCAGCCCGACTTCATCCCGATCCACTTGTGCGCCAGCCGCGCGGCATGCCGCGTGTCCTGCGTCAACGAGGTGATCTCGTAGGTCAGGGCGTTGTTGTCGACTTCGCGCGCCCACGCCTCGAGCTGCTTGACCGTCGTGAGCTCGCCGTCCGCGACCCAGCACGCGAACACGCGCGCGTCGTGGTTTCCGCTCTCCCAGAGCTCAAGCGCTAGCGCATGGTCGGTCCCCACGCGCTTGTGCAGCTTCTTCAGGAACGTATAGCTGACGCCAAACAGGTCGCCGGTGACGCCGTGGTTGCGGTAGGTCTTCCGGGCCTGCGCCGTTCCGTTCGCCTCGAGCTCGGCCAAGACCTCGGCGCAGCTCAGGACCTCTTTCTTCTTTGCCATGGTGGCAATGTACCAGACCCAGCCGCGGCGTCACTCGACGGGCAAGCCCGCCTTCCACCACGCGTGCATGCCACCCGCAAGCTGGCGCGCGCCGGGCTGGCCATGTGCCAGCAGCAAGCGCACGGCGGGGATCGAGCGATGCGCAGACAGGCAGATCGCCACAGGCGCGCGACCGTCCGTCTGCAGGCTGCCCGCTTCGAGCGCCGCCTTCAGGTCCCTCAACGTGTAGCGCACCGCGCCCGGAATGTGGCCGGCGTTGAACTCCGGCGCCGTGCGCATGTCGAGCAGAATCGGCGCATCATCCGTCGCAAGCTTCGCCGCAAGCTCAGCGGTATCCAGCTCGGGCACCGAGCCAAGCGGTAGCCACCAGAGGAACTTGTCGAACAACCCCATGGCGCCCCTACAAAGCCACTGATGCAGCCGTCGAGAGCAGGCGCGCCGCTTCCGCGCGCGCCGTATCCTCGTCGCCGCCGCCCGCGATCATCTCGGCCAGCTCGCGCAAGCGCGGCTCGCCAGCCAGCACGTCAAACACGGTCACGGTCCGCCCGCCGCTGACCTCTTTCTCGACCTTCAAGTGCATGTGCGCCGCTGCCGCAATCGAGGGCAAGTGCGTCACGCACAACACTTGGTGCCGCTCGCCGAGCTCGCGCAAGCGGGCAGCGACTGCCGGCCCCAAGCGTCCGCCCACGCCCGCGTCGATCTCGTCAAACACAAGCGTCCGGCCGCGCTCCGCAGCCGACAGGACGCCGCGCAAGGCCAGCATGATGCGCGCGACCTCGCCGCCCGACGCGACCTTCGCCAGCGGCGCCGCGGGCTCGCCCGGGTTCGCGGCTAGCAGGAAGTCCACACGCTCGCCGCCCGTGGGTCCAAACGCCGCCAAGGCGGACCTGTTGCTCTCGGGCAGAGCGCCCAGAGCCACGAACGCGACCTCGAACCGCGCGCGCTCAAGACCCAGCCCCAAGAGTGCCGCCTCCACGTCCTTCGCCAGCGGCCCCGCCGCCTTTTTACGCGCGCGGGTCAAAGCGGCCGCCGCTTTTTTCAGTCCGGCGAGGGTCGTCGCCGCGAGCTTCTCCAGCTCCAGCGACGAGCCCTCTTCGGCTTCAAGACCGGTCAGTTGTTCCTCAAGCCCGGCTGCAAACTCAAGCAAGCCCGCCTCGTCGTGCCCGTACTTCTCAAGCAGGCGCTCGAGCTCGGCAAGCCGCTCTTCGACTTCCTCCAGTCGCACCGGGTCGACGTCAACGTTGTCGGTAAACGACACCAACGCGGCCGCCGCTTCTTCGGTGAACACCACGGCCTCGCGCAACGAGTCCGCCGCCTCGTCCAGCCCGCTCACGCGACCACGCCAGGCCTCGACGCGATGCTCCATCGAGCGCAGCTGATCCAGAAGCGCCGCGTCGCTCTCGGACAGAGTCTCGGCCACGCCGCCCAAGTCGCCACGCAGCTCTTCGCCATGCCGCAAAAGCTCGCGCTCATCTCGCAGCGCCGCCACCTCGCCAACCTCGAGCCCCGCTTCGTCGAGCTCACCCACTTGAAAGCGCAAGAGCTCGATGCGATCCCGCCGCTCGCCCTCCGCCGCATGGAATTCGCTCAGCTTCTCCGCCGCCTTGAGCGCCGCCACGCGCCGCGCCCCATAGGTCGCGATCAGCTTCCCGTGCCCGCCAAACACGTCCAAGAGCTCGCGCTGCTCGGCGCTCTCGCACAAGCGCTGATGATCGTTCTGCCCATGCAGCTCAAGCAGCAAGCTAGCGAGTCGCCGCAGCGCCTTCAGCGGCACCGGCCGCTGATTCACGTGCGCCCGCGTGCGCCCATCCGCCGTCAAGCTGCGGCCCAAGATCAGCTCGCCCGTCTCGGCGAAGTCCTCCGCAAAGTCCGGCAGCTCGGCCCCTAAAAACCCCGTCACCGCCGCCCCGCGATCCTTCTTGGGCTCAAGCTCGAAGCGCGCCTCAAGCCGCGCCTCTTTCGCCCCGGCCCGCACGAGCGCGCCTGCGCCAGCCCGCGGCCGCCCGCCCAAAATCAAGTCCAGCGCCCCAACAACCAGGCTCTTGCCCGCGCCGGTCTCGCCCGTAATCACGTTCAGACCGGCCCCAAAAGACAGCTCCGCAGCCTCGATCAGCGCCAGGTCCCGGATGATGAGTTCAACCAACATGCCTCAAGGATCGCCGGGATCCCGTTTGGTTTCAACCAAAGTGGCATCAATCGTAGCGAGCTGGTGGGCCAGGCATCGAGGCGTGACGATTCGAGGCCCCATGGTGAGCACCTTTCAGAGCGCCCTATATGCCCCTCGCAAGCGAGCGACTACCAGCTCCTGCCGTAGTGATTGGTGGGCGCCCCCCACGCCCATGGGCTTCACGAGTGCCCACCAAAACCGTTCTTCCGACCAAGAATCCTCCGAGCGGGCGGCTTGACGGCGAACTCGCAATGTCCTCACCAGTCGCTTGGCGGACGCACGTGTGGAAAACGTCTCCTTAGTTCCCGGCGAGCCGTTTTGGTTCGTTGGCCCAAACCAGAAGACACATGAAGGAGAGCAGGTATGGCAAGAGGCGAGAATAGCGACACCAAGTGGAGCATCCGAAACGTGGCGACGCTCGAGGTGTACCGCGCCATGATCGATCGGCAGTTCCCCATTTGGACCCCGTTTGAGGATGTCGGCGCAAAGAAGCTCAAGAGCTGGATTTACTGGACGGGGTCTAGCAGCGCGAACGTCCGAAAGAAGCGTGCCGTCTCTTTAGCGCACTGGCTCGGCGGTTTCTTCATGAACATCGTTCGGGCCAAGTTGGAAGCAGGCGCGTCCGAAGCTGATGCGATTAAGGCCATGACCAAGGTGCTCCAGAATGGGGACAACACCGTGGGACATCTCACGAAAGTCATCGACGACAACTACAAGTTCACGAGGGAGAAGCACTGATGCGCGTCATCCATCTATCAGTAGCGATAGCGGTCCTCGTGGCACCATGTCTCAGCCAGTCGCGTCAATCCGACGCCGCAAACGTCCTCCAAAAGAACTGGGAGTTCGGTGGCCTCACGCTTGGCCTCAACTCCTTGGAGGATGCGGGACTGGGACTGGAGTACGCCTATGCCAAGCGATGGGGCAAACCCGATGCTGTCGACGGGGTCGACTTCGGGATCAACATCAATGGCCTGATCGCGTCCGAACAGAAGAGGAACTCCGCCAACTACCAAACCGCCAAGCTGGACCTGTCTTGGTTCAAAGTCATGGGCGGAACAACTCGTGCAGCCACGATGAACTCTGAGTTCGATTCGGCGTCCGTGGCTGAGCGTGGAGTGATCAAAGAGCGCCTCGACACACTGCCCGGGCTAATCGCAGCGGAAGGTGACCCTAAGAAGCATGCGGTGCTTGTGAAAGAGAGCCGCGGACTCGAGGCCGTGATGGGGCTTTCCGAAGGCTACTACCACTGGAATCTTGGCCTCAACGCGGGCATCGAGTCCAACCAAGCCGCTACGCTGAAGAACTACACGTTCGGACTCAACGCGAGTCTCGATGCGCAGTGGGAGAACGACTCGGCCTTCGTGGATTGGAACGTCTTGGACTACCCCGCCGCTCTCGTGCGGCGCGTGACCGGCATGGATGAGAAGTGGCGGCCCCGGGGTTACGGCCCGACGTTCTTGGTTGCGGTCGACCAGGTCGATCCGCGTGGGTCGGGCCCGCGCGCGGGCGCTGGAGACAGCTCGGACTTCATGCGCCTCAGCGCCGAGGTCGCGTTCAAGACGCCGTTCTTCCAATTCCGTGAAGAGACCTACTACCTCGACACGAGCTACCGCTACTTTGACGAGTTCGACCCGGCGGCCTCGGTGCGGTCAGCAGACCTCGATGCCTTCGATTACTGGGCCGTGGGCATCGTTTCGGACAGCGGTTGGTTCCTCACCTATCGAAGCGGTCAGCTCCCGTTCGACGCGGGCACATCCGAGGCCTTCGAGTTGGGCTTCAAGACCTACTTCTAGGGTCTAAGTTGAGTGGAGCCGTGCGCATCCTGGGCACACGGCTCCACCGAGGTCATCTGGTGGGATGCCGGCTCAGGCGACGACTTCCACAACCTGCGGGGCAGCCGTGCCCGCCCTACTTCCGCGTCGCCTCGACCTCGCGGCCGCTCTTGAGGCCGCCCGACAGGAAGCTGGCAGCGGCGGCTTGGTAGAACGCAATCGTCTTGTCCAGCTGCGCCTTGTCCATGGCGGCATCTTCAAGAGCCAAGTCCTCCGTCACGCGGAAGTTCTCCGTGGCGCCCTTGGTGCGCAGCAGGCACAGCTCGTCGCCCTCGAGCAAACCCAAGGTCTGGTAGTTGCCAATCGGCGCTCGGTCCGTGCCCGGGCCGGCGAGGTCGTGACCGAAGAAGCGCGCGGTGTAGTCGAAATCGAGCAGCCCCAGGATCGTTGGTGCAAAGTCAATCTGGCTCGAGATGCGGTCGTCCACCGCTGGCTCCAGGATGCTCGGCGCGTACAGCATCAGCGGTACGTGGTGCTTCGAGACCGTGATGTCACGCTTGCCCGCGCTGCTTGCGCAGTGGTCGCCGACGACGACAAAGATCGTGTTGTCAAACCAGTCGTGCTGCTTCGCATCCTCGATGAACTCGCCGATCGCAAAGTCCGTGTACTGCACCGCGCCGTCGCGGCCGGTGCCCGGCGGAATCGGCACGACGTCGGGGTAGGTGTAGGGCCGGTGATTCGAGGTGGTCATCACCAGCGAAAAGAACGGCCGGCCGGCCTCGGTGGACTTGTCCCCTTCCTTCAGCGCGCGCGCGAAGAGGTCGCCGTCGCACACGCCCCATGCGTTCGCGAAGGTGACCTCGGACTCGTCCAAGTCGGCGCGGTCGACGATGTCGAAACCGTTCGACGAGAAGAAGTAGTTCATGTTGTCGAAGTAGCCGTGGCCGCCATACATGAAGCGCGTGTCGTAGCCGCGATCCTGGAACGGCCAGCCGAGGCTGTCGAGCCCCTCGTTCCCCGGCCGCTTAACGATCGAGCGTCCCGGCGTCGGTGGCACCGACAGGCTCAGCGCCTCGAGCCCGCGCACCGTGCGGCTGCCTGTCGCGAAGAAGCGGCTGTAGACAAGGCTCTCTTTCGCCAAGGCGTCGAGGCGCGGTGTCAGGTCCTTATCGTCGTCACGGAACATCGTCATGTACTGCGCGGATAGGCTCTCGACGACGATCATCATCACGTTGTAGTGCTTCTCTTCGCCGAGACTTGTGCGATGGCGGCGCAGGTCGCGCGGATCGTCCGAGACGAACTCAAGACCGTCGTCAACCAGGCTCGCGCGCAAGGTCGCGAATGCCTCGCCTTCACTCATGTGGGCGAAGTTCTCTTCGAAGTCCAAGACGTTGCTGCGGAAGGCCGCAAACAGGCTGTAGATGCTGTCTTTCGTGATTTCGTTGCGATAGCGATCCGTTGACACCCGCGACAACGAACCATCGACGAAGAACCACGCGATGGCGGGGATGAGCAGAAGCGGCACCAGCGATGCGCGGCTTGCGCCCACGGGAAGCGCGAGGCGCTTCGCGAGCGTGCCGCGCAGCGCGAAGTACAAAAGCGAGGTCGCCACGGCCAGCCCCGCGATGATCAGCGGCAGCGGGTACGACTCGACGATGTTGTCGATGACCTCGGTCGTGTAGACCAAGTAGTCGACGGCGATGAAGTTGTAGCGCGCGGCGAACTCTTCCCAGAAGACCCAGCCGGCGATCGCGTTGAACAGGAAGATGCCCAGGAACAGAAAGACCAGCGCGCGGGTGACGAGCTTCTGCGGCCGGCTCTGCAAGATGCGCGCGGGCATCAAGGCCGAGTACAAAGTCGCGGGGATCACGAGCCACGTCGCCGCGATCACGTCGAAGCCGATGCCGACGATCAGCATCAGCGGCAGGTCGAGCAGGCTCGCGTCCTCGGCGGGCGGGCTCCACACGAACAGGACGGCGCGGTCGAGCAGCGAGATGATCAGATAGACGACGACAAGCAGGCGCAGGACGGAGCCGCGGCCCGAGGGAGACTCATTGGGGGGGGTGGTCATGGCCCCACGATATAGAGCGGTGGCTTAAAAGGGCGGACGGAATCGGTCCCGTGGCGAGGTCGTCAGTTCGCGGGCGTTTTGGCGCGCTCGAGCGCTGCGTCGCGAGCAGCTTCGAGGGTCGCTTGCATGTGCTTGGGCATCGGCGCCGCAAGCGCGCGGGTGTACTGCTCGGCGGCGGCGGCGTCGTGGCCCTCGCGTTCCAGATCCACCGCGCGGCCGGCGTGCACCAAGGCACCTTGGCCGATCGAGCGGCTAAGCGGCTTGGCGGTCAGGATCTCGATCCACGGCTGGCTCTGAAACACGTTGCGCACGACGGCCGTCACCAAGAAGCGACGGTAGGTCGGCGCGGCCGACAGGCTCTTCTCGGCGGCCGACCCGCGGCGTGCAAACAGGCGCGTGGCCGGCGCGTTAAACGCGGACTCTTCCCACAGGGGCTGCTCGTCGCCCCAGGCAGAGAAGCCCGCGTAGCGCTTGGCGTCAAAGCGCGTCAGCCACGGGCTCCACGATTGAAGCGGCCCGTCGATCTGCAGCGTCAGTTCGACCGTCTCGCCACGCCACGCGACCGAGTCCTCGCGCAGGCCCGTCAGCGTCGCCGGACGCGGCTGCGCGCCGACGGCAAGAGCCAGGATCATCAGAAGGAGTTTCACTCCACATCTATCGGACGTCCGCTTCTTAGGCTGGAATCGGAACCGCTTGACCGGCCAGGAAGACCTCGCGGAGGGCCAAGGTGCCAGGCTCGAGCACGATCAAGTCCGCGCGTGCGCCCGGGGCTAAGTGACCGAGCTCGGCCTCGAGGCCCAAGGCTCGCGATGGAGCCATGGTCGCCATCGTCAGTGCGTCGGCGGCGCTCACGACGCCGCGCGCCACCAGCCGCTGCACCGCCGCCAGCTGCCCGGTGGCCGAGCCCGCCAGCCGCTCGGGCAGCTCGCCCGCCGCCGGATACCACGCCGCGCCGCCGTGCACCGCGTGCGCGCGACCGTGCGAGTGAAACACTTCGCAGCCCGTGCCCGCGCCGCGCAAGGCATCCGACACCAGCGCCAGGCCGGCCGGCCCGCGCGCGCGCAGCGCCAGCTCGATCGCCTCGGGCCCCACGTGCACCAAGTCGCCGATCAGCTCGACCAACAAGGCATCGTCGGTCAGCGCCAGGCTCGCCAGCCCCGGATCGCGGTGGTGCAGCCCGGTCATCGCGTTGAAGAGATGCGTCACGCCAAACGGCGCCGAGTCGCGGCGCACGAGCGCGGCGCGCGCCTCGGCCGCCGTCGCGCGGCTGTGCCCAAACGAGGCGCGGATGCCAAGCCGCTCGAGCTCGGCGATCAGATCGCGACTGCCCAGAAGCTCGGGCGCCAGCGTCATCGTGCGGATGCCACGCCCGCCGCCCGTCGCGGGCCCGCACAGCTCGGCGAGCGCCGCCGGCGTCGGCTCGGCCAAGTCCTCTTTCGGCAGCGCGCCCGCCGCCAGCGGATTCACGAACGGGCCCTCCAGATGCAAGCCCAAGACCCGCGCAAGCTGCGGCGCCTCGCAAACGTCTGCAGCGCGCGACCAGCAGGCCTCGGCGGCGCGCCCAAGCTCGCGCGGCGCGGCCGGAAACAGCGTCGGCTGAAACGATGTCGTCCCCGCCGCGCACAGTGCGCGAGCCATGCCCGCAAGGCCCTCGGCCTCCAGCGGATCGAAGCCGCCAAAGCCGTGGATGTGCAAGTCGATCAGCCCCGGCGCGACGATCGGCAAGTCGCCGGCCGGCGCCGCAAAGTCGCCAGCGTCAACCCGCTCAACTCGCAAGATGCGGCCCGCCTCCTCGTCGAACTCGATGCGCCCAACCGCCAGCTCGCCGCCGGATGCGCCCGGGAACAGCAACTGCCCAAGAAGCTCGTGCGCACTCACGCCTCGGCGCGCCCCAAGAACCAGATGTCGGTCGTGCCATAGGTCTTGTGCGCAACCTCGAGCCCATCCGGAAAGTCGCGCGCCGACAACTTGCCCGCCGGCGCGTGAAACACAAACACGCCATCCTCGGCCAGCGGCCCGGCAACAAGCCGCGCCGCGACGGCGATCAGCTCGGCGCGCCCGTCGATCGCATCAAGCAGCGGGTACGGCGGGTCGAAAAACATGATGTCCCACGGCCCCGAATCGGCGGCAGCCTCGGACAGAGCGTCGCCACTTAGGACCTCGCTCCGATCCTCAAGCTGGAAGCTCTGCAGGTTCTCGGCAAGCGCCAACTTCGCCGGCGCGCCGCGCTCGACAAAGCGCGCGAACGCCGCCCCGCGCGAGAGCGCCTCGATCCCCAAGCTGCCCGTGCCCGCGAACAGATCCAAGACGCGCGCATCGGGCGTCCACGGCGCCAGCCGGTTGAAGATCGCCTCGCGCACGCGCGCCAGCATCGGCCGCGTCCCCCGGCCCTCGGGCGCTCGCAGCTTCCGCCCCCGATGTGTTCCTGAAATCACGCGCATGCCCCGCAGGATAGCAACCCGGCCCGCGATGCACGGGCGCCGTCAAAGTCAATCCGAGAACCCGACACAAGAGTGGCCCCGATCCGACCTTTGGCGTACGTTCTCGGCATGCCACGCCTGCACGTCAACATCGATCACGTCGCCACCTTGCGCCAAGCGCGCGGAGGCACCGAGCCCGACCCGGTTCTTTGGGCGCTTGCCGCCGAGGCCGCCGGCGCCCAGGGCATCACCTGCCACCTGCGCAAGGACCGCCGGCACATCCAAGACGAGGACGTGCGCCAGTTGCGCGCGCGCATCGGCACGCTGTTGAACCTCGAGCTCTCGCTCGCGGGCGAGATCGTCGACATCGCCATCGCGAGTGGCGCCGAGGCCTTCTGCCTAGTCCCCGAGAACCGCAAAGAGGTCACCACCGAAGGCGGCCTCGATGTGATCGGGGAAGAGCACCGCCTCGCGGCCGCGATCCCACGACTCAACGCTGTCGGCGGCATCGTCAGCCTGTTCATCGATCCCGAGCCCGCCCAAGTGCGCGCCGCCGCCACCTCCGGCGCCGCGTTCGTCGAGCTGCACACCGGCGCCTACGCCGGCGCGAGCGGCGTCGATCAGCTGCGCGAACTCAAGCGCCTAAGCGAGGCCACCAGCCTCGCGCTCGAGCTCGGCCTGCGCGTCAACGCGGGTCACGGCCTCAACTACCAGAACGTCGGCCCGGTCGCCGCGCTGCCCGGCATCGAAGAGCTCAACATCGGCCACTCGATCGTCAGCCGCGCCGTGTTCGACGGCGTCGAGTCCGCGATCCGACGCATGAAGACGCTGATCGCGGGCGCGTAAGCAACAAGGCGGAACCTAAAGGTCGAGGACGAGCCGCAGACCGTTGCTGGTCGTCGCCGCCGGCGCACCGCTTGCGGAGGACCAGACCTGCACATGGACCGCGAGTCCAGCCAGGCTGGGGCTCGCGGGAATCGGCTGGCTCATCGAGGCCGTCGGGCTGGCGAAGATCTGCAATAGGAGCGCACTTGCGGGGTCGATCCACGAGGCGTTTCCGAACTGGACAAGCGGGCTCGCCTGCGCGGCGGCGGGCGCGCTCATCAGCAGGTACCCCAGGCCGCCGGGCGCGATGCCCACGATATCGATTTGCGACGTTCCGCCGAGGTGCGGCTCGGTCGCATCAAGGCGCTGCGGCGCGCTCGCCGGACCGAGGTCCTGAACGTACGCGCCGGGCGCGGCGACGGTGAAGAGCTCGCGCCCGAAGACCGGGCTCGATGCGGCGAAGATGAGCCGGCCGTCAACGAGGCGCAAGTCTCGCGGGCCGCTGCCCGAAGAGCCGGGATTGAGGTCACACACCCGCTGCGTCCCGGTGGCGCTGCCATCGCTGAAGGTCAGCTCGACGTCCCCGGCGTCGGTCAACGTGCCCGCCCCGAAGTAGACGCCGCCACCCGCGGGTAGAAGCTGTGGATCATGAGCTAGGCCGTCTTCGGCGCCGGCTCCGAACTCGGTAACGAGGTGGGTTCCGGCCGTTTGCCCGTCGCTGACCCACAGCTCCCGTCCTGTTGCCAAGGTCTTGGCGCTGAAGAAGAATCGCTTGCCAGCGGGGGTCAGGCTCTTGAACTCGCCCGAGGCGGGGCCGGGCTCGACATCCGCGACAAGCTGGGCCGCCAGCGTCGTTGCATCAACGCGCCACAACTCACGGCCGAAGGTGGGCTCGGTCGCCGTGAAGTGGAGCGCGCCCCCCATCACGGCCAGATCCTCGGGCCAGGAACTGGCCCCTCCTGGGTTGATGTCGCTAACGATCTGGGTGCCCGCCACGGTCCCGTCAGTGACCCAGAGTTCGTTCCCCAGCTGCGGCCCGTGTGCCGAGAAGAACAGACGCTCGCCCACCACGGCCAGGTAGTCCGGCAACGAGGAGCCGTTCGGATCGATATCGACGACCATCTGCGTACCGGCTGCCGTGCCATCGCTGGACCACAGTTCACTGCCGCTCTGGCCATCATCCGCAGCAAAGAAGATCTTGCCCTGGAAGTTCACCAGGTCGCTCACGGCCGAGGTCTTGGGCCCGGGCCGGATGTCCTTCAAGAGCTGCGTGCCGCCGGGGGTTCCGTCGCTGACCCAGAGCTCCCATCCCTCGGCATCGGTCCTGCCGTGAAAGAAGAGCCGCTGTCCGTCGCAGGCAAGTGGCTGCGGATACAAGTCCCCTGCACCGGGTGCGCCCTCCACGACAAGCTGTGTACCCGCTGGGGTGCCATCCGTGCGCCACAGCGCGCGGCCGTTGATTCCCTTGGCCGAGAAAAACGTGACCTGGTGGTCGCCGATCCAGGCGTCGAAGAACACCTTCGGAGAAGAGATGGACACACCGGGTTCGAGATCGGCCAGCAACGCGAGCCCACCTTGCGCATCCCACATCCACGGCTCGTCACCGTGCAGGCCATCGTTCGCGCTGAGGTACAACGTGGAGCCAGCGTGGACGAAGCTCTGCAACGGGTCACTGGTCGCCGTCGTCTTCCCAGGACTTATGTCCTTGACGAGCGAGGTCGTCGCGCCGGTGAGCCGCCAGAGCTCACGCCCCACTCCACGCGCCGAGTTACTACAGAGAAGGGCTCCGGGTCCTGTTGGTGTCAAGTTTGCCGGTGAGCTGCTGCCCGGCCCCTTCTCAGCGTCCCCAAGCGGCCCCGTCCCGGCGCTCGTTCCATCCGAAACGAAGACCTCGCGGCCGACCTGCGGGGACTGACCGATGAAGACCAAGTGCCCGCCAGCGTCCGTCAGCTCCGGGTACGGCACCAAGCCAAAGCCGGGTCCGGGGACCAGATCCCGGACCAACTGGATCGAGCCACCGCTCACACGCCAAAGCTCGCCTCCCTCAGCCATTGTGTAGGCCGCGAAGAACAGCTGACCGGCGGAGATCTGCAGCGACTTGGGATACTCGCCTACGAGGCCGCCCGCCGCGTCGCGCGCAAGGACGGTGCCCGCGGCGGTGCCGTCCGTCCGCCAGAGCCGCTGGCCCAAGCCGTCGTTCCCATTGAAGTACAAGAAGCCGCCGTAGGCAGCCAGGCTGTTCGGGAGCCAGGGAGTCAAACCGTCTTGCACGCCGGGCCCGATGTCCTTCACCACATGCGTGCCCGCGGCCGTCCCATCGGTGCGCCACAGCTCGTGGCCCAGCGCCAGCGTCGCCGCCTCGAAGTAGGTCGCACCGCCCATCGCAACGAACTGATGCGGCGTGGTCCCCACTGGCCCGGGCTCGATGTCCGCCACCAAGTGCGTGCCCGCAGGCGTCCCGTCCGTGCTCCACAGCTCGGGGCCATGAACCGGATCGCGCGCGGCGAACAGGACGTGCAGCCCGCTTGCATTCAGGCCCGGGTATTCGAACTCACCGTGTGGCGTCCCCGGATCGATGTCCAGAAGCATCTGAGTGCCGAGCGCCGTGCCGTCCGACACCCACGGCTCCCTGCCGCTCGTACTCGTAACCGCCTCGAAGCAAACGCGACCATTGAGCACGATCAAGTCGTTCGGCCATGAGTCCGCGGAGCCCGGCTCGATGTCCTTCACAAGCACGGTCCCGGCCGCCGTCCCGTCCGACTTCCACAGCTCGGCTCCGGATCCCGGAGACGACGCGCGGAAGAAGGCCTCGTTGCCGAGCCGGACGAGGTCGGCCGGATGCGAGTCATCGGGTCCGGGATTGATGTCCGCGACGAGCACCGTACCCGCCGCCGTGCCGTCGGTGCGCCACAGCTCGGAGCCGGTCTCGGCCGTCTCGGCGGTCAACAGCCAGAAGTTGCCCAACTGGACAAACGGGGCCTTCTCTTCCCAGATACCAGGCAGAGGGAACCCCGCCGGATCGGACGAGTTGGGCGTCGCGATCTGGTTGATGTCCCCGAGCAAAGTGCAGGTCTGCGCGTGGCCGAGGGCTGCGAGGAAGAACGACAGAACCAGACCGCCCGTGAGGTTGCCGTGCTGCATTGTGAAAAGGGGTTGAGGGGAGGGTGAGCGCGAGCAAGACAGGCCCCGCCCGCTAACGGACTTACGGTGCGGGGCCGCCGAGGTTACGTAAAACGGGCGCGAATCGCGGGGTTTCGCCTGGCCGCGCCGCGGCCTTGACCTGGCTCTTCAGCATGCCCGTTCTGTACGCCAACGTCGCAGGTGCGATCGGTCGCAGGCGAGCGCAAGAACGCAAGCGCTCGAGCGGCGGGCGACACGGAAAAAACCGGGCGTCGCAAACGAGGCTCATTGCGCAACTTGCGGCCGCACGTCCGCGCAAGCTCGGCGAACGAACGCCGCCATAACGGCCGCGTAACGCCCTCCGCCTAGCTTGCACTCCGTGCGAGGCGCACGCCCCACGCCGGGGCGCGACCGCGCTCGCCAAGGACCTCATCCCAGGCAAGCGATGTACCGAAGAGCAATCCTCACGGGCGCCATCTTGGCGCTGACGTGTTCCCTGGCTTCCGCCCAGACCGTCTGGACAGGCGCCAATAACTCGAGCTGGAACAACGGGCTAAACTGGAGCACGGGCCTAGCCCCCACGATCGCCGACGATGTGATTGTCCCGGTGACTCCCACGCAACCCATCGTGGTCAGCGCGGCCCTGGCGCGCGACCTTACGATTCAGAATGGAGCCGTGGTCACGGTCAACTGGAACGGCTCGATGCACGTCCAGCGCGACCTCGAAATCCAAAACGGCCTCACCACAACTGGCCTCCTGCAATCGTACGCGGGCCAAGGCCCTAGCTACTGGGTCGGCGGCGATTGGGACCAGGACAAGGCCGCGGGCTTCTCGCCAGCCAATTCAACGGTGAGCTTCGGGGGCACAAGCCGCTTCCACTCGGATGACGAGACCATCGTCTTTGGCGACGTCTTGCTCGAGGCGGGGTGCTCGCTCGAGGTCTCGACCGACCTTGAGGTCGCCGGCGACTGGACGTCGACGGCGGCAGGGGCAACGGTCACGGGAAACGGCTGGATCCTCTTTTCGGGCAACGCCGCGGTCTCAACCGGCGCGAACAGTCTGGGCAACGTCGAGATCCAGAGCGGCGTGCGCCAGGTCATCACAAGCCACTTCAAACACCTGCGGGTCACGGGCGGCGAGCTGCGCATCTGGGACGACCAGACGCTGACGGTGAACGGGCAAGCCGACTTGCTTGCGGGACAGCTGAGTTTCTACAACCTCACGTCCGGCGACGAGTTCTTCGAGGTCTTTGGCACAGTGAACGAGTCGGGGACAACACCCAATATCACCAGCGGGGACGCGCACTTCAGGGTTCACGGAACTTGGAATGGAACGGGCGCCTTCTTGCTTGCAAGCGGGACCGTCGAGATGTTTGGTCCGTCCACGATTGGCGGTAGCGCGCCGGCGTTCCAGGACCTCACCCTTGTGAGCGGTGTGACGACTATCGCGCAGGATACGCGCATATACGGCGACCTGTTGTCGTCTGGCGGTCAGACCACCGGTGCCCGGCGCATGCTGATGGATGGCTCGACTACCGTCTCGATGGGCTCGAACACGCTCGACAAACTGGAGGTCGTCTCCGGCGTCGCCCACGTTTCGAACTCAACGGTGAACGATCTCTGGGTCACCGGCGGCGAGCTGCGAATCATGGACGACCAGACGCTGACTGTGAACGGGGACGCGCGCCTGTCGGCGGGCGAATTTAGCCTGTACAGCCTGACCTCTGGACTCGAGGTCTTCGAGGTCTTCGGCGCGCTCATCGAGACGGGCACGACGACGAAGTTCTTCAGCTCGGAATCACGCATTCGCTGCTACGGGTCGTGGATGGGCGATGGCCTCTTGACTCTCGCAAGTGGTTGGGTCGAGGCCTACGGCCCCGTTGTGATCGGTGGCAGTGCGCCGACGTTTGTGAACTTGAAGCTTATGAGCGGAAACACGGCGCTGCAGAGTGATGTCACGATGCTCGAGACCTTGACCGCGACCAGTGGTACATCGTCGGGAGCGGGAGTCTTTGACTTCGTCGGCGGCGCGGCAACGCTCGACGTCCCCGGCGGTGGAATCCACGCCGTGCGGGTGAGTGCTGGCATGACCTATGTGAAGAACTCCTCGGTGGACGAGGTCGTCGTCACGGGCGGCGAGCTCCGCATCGGGGACGACGTCAAGTTGACAGTGCCGGGCGACTTTGTCGCGACCGGCGGCCAGCTCAGCTGGTACAGCCTCAGCAGCGGTATGGAGACCCTTGAGGTCTTTGGTGATGTGGACCTGCAAAACACGACGGTGAACTTCTCAAGCGCGGAAGCCCGCCTGTACTTCCACGGGCAGTTGCGCTCGGACGGTGGGGTCCGCCTTGGGGACGGATGGGTCGAGACACGCGGGCCGGCCACCAGCATTGCGGGTGTGCAGCCGTCGTTTGACAACCTGCTGCTGGCCGAAGGCATCACAACGCTCCTGACGCCAGCCGAAATTGATCGCGACCTGAAAGTCTCAGGTGGCGATTCGATCGGAGCCGAGCCTTTCCGCATGGTCGGGAGTGGTGCTTCCTTGCACCTTGGAACGACGACTCTCCACCGTGTGGAGGTCGCCGCTGGTCTGACGCAGGTCTTCAACTCAGCCGTGGAAGAGCTCGACATCACGGGTGGCGAGCTGCGCATTGCGGACGATCAAACGCTCACCGTCGAGACGCTTGCCTCGCTGACGGGCGGGGCGATCTCGTGGTGGAACCTGTCCTTCGGTGCCGAGGTGCTCGACATCAACGGCGACGCGTTCATCAACGGGACCGTCGTGAATCACGACAGCACCGATGCGCGGCTGCGATGCGCGGGAAACTGGTCGTCGGTTGCCAGCTTCAACCCGACGTCGGGCATCGTCGAATTCGACGGCGCCAACCCGGCCAACATCGGCGGCCCCTCGCCACACCTGACGCACGTCCGGTTCATCGAGGGCACCAAGACGTTGATGGTGCCACTTCGGATCGACGGCACGGTGACCACAAGCGGCACCGGCACGACGACGGGTCCAGCCGCCATCACGATGGTGGGCGCAACAGCCTCGATTCCAGTCGGAACGAACCCGATGCACAAGCTGCGCATTGAAGCCGGCTTGACCACCTCGGCGAACAACACGTTCGGCGAGCTGGAGATTGTGGGCGGTGAGTTCCGCATCAACGATGATCAAACGGTCACCGTGAGCACACGCGCAACCCTGACGGGCGGAGCGCTTTCATGGTGGAACCTCTCCGCAGGTTTTGAAGTGCTGGATGTGAACGGCGACGTTGAGATCAATGGGACCGTGACCGGTCACGACAGCACCGACGCGCGGCTGCGCTGCGAGGGGAACTGGACCTCGGTCGACTCGTTCAACCCACCCAACGCAATCGTCGAGTTCGACGGCGGAGTGGCCGCCGACATCAGTGGCCCTTCGCTGCACCTCTCCCACGTGCGCTTCACGGATGGCATCAAATACTTGCTGAATCCGCTGAACATCGACAAGACAGTCGCGACGGTCGGCACTGGTGCGACCAGCGGACCGGCTGCAATCACGATGGTTGGCAGCGGGGCGTCGATCCTCGCGGGCTCGAACCCCCTGCACAAAGTGCGCGTCGAGGCCGGAGTGACAACGGTCAACACCGTCTCGATTGGGGATCTTGAGATCGCCGGCGGCAAGCTGCGCATCAACGATGACCAGACTCTGTCGGTCAGCGGCGACGCGAGCTTTGGCGCGGGCACGCTGGAGTTCTACGCCTTGTCGGCGGGCGCTGAGGTGCTCGACGTCGAAGGCAACGTCACCACGATCGCCACGTCGGTGATCTCGACAAACGACAGCATCATTCGCTGTGCGGGCGACTGGTTCGGGAACTCGATCTTCTCGATGACCGCGGGCAAGGTCGAACTCGATGGGACAGGGACGACCTCGATTGTTGGTGCCTTGCCAACGCTCAGCTTGACGTTCCCGAAGCTCTCGATCTTGAACGGTGAGCGCAAAGCGGGTGGCAACCTGACGCTGAACGCGGCGTCGATCGCGATCCCAGCGGGAGCGACGCTCTCGGCGGGAAGCGCGACGCTGAGCATTCCGGCTTTGCCGCTGTCGGTGGATGGCACGCTGGCCGTTGGGCCTGGGGGCACCCTCGACCTGACACCAGCCTCGCCGATCACCATCAACGCGGGCGGGCGACTTCAGGTAGTCGGTGCGCCGGGGCTCCTCGCGAGCGTGGAGGGCTCTGGGTACGCCTGCCAGATCAATGGCGAGCTAGCGGCCCAGAACTTCCACTTCGGCAACATGGCGCCTTCCGGCATCGTGCTGGGGACTGGGTCCACTTTGGCCGCGGCACCCAACGACCTGCGCGGCGGTGAGTTTGACTTCGGCACGCCGGGACCGACCTCGGTGCTGTTGGACCTGCAGCAACCGGCGGCGCACACGTTTGCGTTTGTCAACTTCCTGAATACGTCCGGCACCGGTGCGATGAACGTCCGGCGCACAAGCGGCGCTCCGTGCGCGTTCCTGAACTGGGGCGGTAGCTTTGCGGGAGCCACTTACGAGGACGACCCGAACGCTCTCATCAATTGGCTGCCTCCGGCGCTCACGCTGCTGGATCACTTCACAGCCGGCAATGGTCCGGAAGAGCTGCGGCTCGAGTGGCTCACGACGCAAGAGTACGACGTGCAAGCGTTCGTGGTGGAGTGGGCGCTCGACGCGGCGGGCCCGTGGTTCTGGGCGGCGGACTACCCGCCGGCCGGTGCCGGGCTGTACCAGAAGGTGCTTGCGCCGGTACCTCCGGACATGCCTCTGTTCGTGCGGCTGAGTGAGCGTGTCTCCTTCGGCCACATCAACATTCTGGCAACGGACACCGCAACCGCCTACAGCGCTGCGATGCCCTCGACCGTTCTGACGGTCGGCCCCTCCGGCACCTTCGCCACGCTGCAAGCGGCGGTCGATGCCGCGACCGGTCCGGCCAACGCGCTCTTCATCGAGGCCGGCACGTACGCGCCGTTCACGATTGCGGCTCCGGTTGGGAGCGTCCACTTGTACCCCGATGGCAGCGGCCCTGTGATCATCAACACACTCGCCGCGCCGATCGAGATTCTGAACGTGCCCCTCGGTGGCGCGGTCGAACTCTCGAAGCTGATGATCGGCCAGCCCGCAGGAGCGGGCCCCGCTGTGCGCGTTCTAAACTCGGCGGGCCTGATCGTGCTCGACAAGCTGGCCGTCGATGGCGGGGGCGGAGCCGGGCTCGAGATTACCGGCTCGCCGAGCGTGATGGTGCAGAGCTGCGCGGTCGTCGGCGCGCCGGGGATCGACTTGGTGGGCGGCGGAATCTATGCCGGTCGCGGCGCGGTCGATGTGCTCGACGTCGCAGCGGGCGCGCGGGCGGCTCTGTGCCAGCTGACCCCCGGTGTGTTGAACGCGGCGCCCGGCTCGCACGTGGTGACCTTCCCGGGCATCATGCCGAGCCTCACGGCGCCGAAGGACCTGCAGCCGCTGGGCGAGGCCTTCACGCTCGACATCGCGGCTGCGCCCGGCACCTTCTTCCAGGTCGGTCTGTCGGGTTCGTACTTCCCGCTCGACCTGCAGAACCCGGTGCTGTGGCAGATGCTGCTTGGGCTGAATCCGGTGAACTACACGGTGGTCGCCTCGGGTCTGACGGACCCGGTCACCGGGCTCGCGAGTGTGCCTGCCGAGGTGCCGCCCGAGGGCGTCTACCTGGGCGCGCGGCTTGCCGTGCAAGCGTGGACGATCGGCCTTGTGCCGAACATCGAGGTGCGCTTCTCGAACATCGAGACGCTATTCACAACGCCCTGATTTGGAACCCCCGGCGCGACGCTCCAACCGGGGCGTCGCGCCTCACCTACTGCGAGCCATGAGCACGTTCGTCGTCCGCTTCATCGGAGAGGATCACTTCCAAGGTCGCGTCCAACACGTGACCTCGCAAGAGGAGACCTCGTTCACGTCGGTCGCCGAGCTCTTGCTGTTCTTCGAAGAGCTTAAGCAGGAGGAACACGAGGAGGAGCAGCGGCTTCTCGCTCGGCACCCGGAGCCCTAAGCTTGTCGAGAAGCCCGCGCATGGTTTTCGAAGGTAAGAGGCCGAGCTCGCCCACGACCCGCGCTTCGTAGTGCTGCCACGCCTCGAGCGCTTCGGTGCGCCGGTCGATCGCAACAAGGGACTCGAAGAGGACTTGATGCAAGGTCTCGTCAAACGGATCGTGCGCAAGCCCCGCGCGGGCAAGTTCGACCACCCGCGCGGGGGCATGAACGTCGCGTAAGCGCCGCACCACGCGGCCTACGTTCCGAAGCAGGCGCCCGTGCAGAAGCTCGCGCTCGGCGACCAGGTACTCCTCCAAGGGGCTCTCGGCGAACAGCTCGCCACGAAAGAGCTCAAGCGCGCGCCGAACTGCGAGCTCGGCGTCCTTGTCGCGGCCGTGCACGAGCGCGGTTTCGCACTCCGACAGCGCCACTTCGATGGCGGTCATGTCACACCACGCACCGTCCCCCAGCACCAGCTGCAGCGCGCCGCCGCGATGCCGCACGAAGAAGGACTCGCGCGGCACCGCGAGCTCGGGCTCCAGCTGCCGCCGCAAGAGGAGCAGGCTCTGCCGCAGGTTCCCGGCGGACCGCGAGGGATCGGCGCCAGGCCAGAGCGCCTCGAGCACACGCTCGCGCGGCAGCCACGCACCGCGGCTCAGCACGAGCAGCTCGAACAGCCGGCGCGCGCGCCGCGAAGGCCACGTCGACGGGCGCAGCTCGCGCGCACCGATTACAAGCCGCGCGGGCCCCAGCACCTCAAGCCGCACGACGCCCGGCGCACGCCGGTCCTTCTCGTCCGCTTGCCCGCGCCCCGCCGTCGCGCCCAGCACCACGAGCCCCGCCGCGCGCTCCTCCTCAAGCAAGAGCGCCTCATGCTCGGCACTCGCCATCTCGAGCAGCAGCGCTCCCAGTTCACACGCAGGCTCGCGCCCCTCCTCAACCTCGAGCGCCGCCAACAGCAGCTCGACTCGATGCTTCTCGAACGCCGCGCCCAGCGCCGCAAAGTTCTCGCGCGCACGCCCCCACTCCGCAGCCGCAGCCGCAGTCTCCCCCGTGGCCCGAAGCGCGCGCCCGCGCATCGTCCGCGCCACGGATTCCGCAAACACATCCCCCGCCGCATGGCTCGCCTGAAGAGCGCAGTCCGCCGCCGCCAGCGCCGCGAACGGCGCCCCGCGCGCCAGCTCGACACCCGCAAGCCCCACGTGCGGCATCGACCGCAGCTCGACCTCATCCAAGCGCTCGCCCACCGCAAGCGCGGCCTCGAAGTCGCTCTCCGCATCCGCAAGATCCCCCGCGAACAGCGCGCACTGCCCCAGCGTCAACGCGGTGATCCCCAGCATCACCCCGTAGTCAAGAGCCTCCGCCTCAGCCCGCGCCGCACGAGCCTCCAGCAAGCCGCGCTCGCGCTCTCCCGCCTGCACCAGCACCCATCCCAAAACGCCACGCGCATGACACGTCTCGCGCGGATCACCCAGCTTCGCAAGTAGCGCCACCGCGCGCTGCGCACAGCGCCGCGCCTCGCGCCAGCTTCCGCGTGGCGCGTGCACGTTCGCCGCCAACAAGTACAGGCAGCGGCCTTCGCCCATGTGGTCGCGCGTGCGCCGAAACACCCGCCGTGCGCGAGCCAGCTCGGCCTCCCCATCCGCCAGTCGCCCCAGGTCACACGCCGCCACACCACGCGCATTGTGCAGCCGCCCCAGCACGCGCGCCGGCATCGCGCGCTTGCCCGCAGCTTCGTCGAGCGCGCTCGAGGCCAGCTCAAAGCACTCGGCATAACGTCCGCGCCGCATCGCCTGTTGCGCAACAAGGCTCTTCAGCTCGAGCGCCAGCGGCCCCGCCGGTGCACCGCCGAGCGCCGCCTCCCAAATCGCCTCGGCCGCATCCCAATCGCCGCGAAACTCGGCCAAGCTTCCGCTCAGAATCTGACTCGCGAGGCTGCGCGCGCGCAGCTCCGCCGGCACCAACTCAAGCGCACGCTCGAGCGCCTCGAAATTCCCATGCGAAAGCAGCGCTTCATAGCGCGCATCCACCAGCTCGAGGAACCGCTCGGCGTCCCCAGCTCGTGCGAACGCTACCAGCGCTTCAACGACCCACTCCGCCGCCGCCAACGCTTGCCCGGCGCGGCTCCAAAGCGCGCGCATCGCGTCCGGCGTGCGCTCGCTTTCGAGCCGCTGTAGCAGGAACTCGCGGAACAAGGGATGCAGACAAAACCCGCGAGCCGGAGTGGCGCCCGCGGCCCAGATGAAGCATCGCCCACGCGCCGCGGCTTCAAGCAGTTGCGCACGATCATCGTGCCCCCAAAGCCGATCACAAAGCGGCTCCGACAACACCGGCAACAGCGCACCCTCCAGCAACAGCGCGCGCAACTCGGGCGGCAACGCGCACAGCACCTCCTCCGCGAAGTAGGAGCACCAACCCTTCCCCGGAGTCCGCACGCGCTCGAGCGCAACATCGAGGCCCGCCGACCGCGAGCCACCAACCGCCTGCAGCAGGATCGCTACCCCCGCTGCCCAACCTTCCGTCACCGCCACAACGCGATCCGCCTCGACCGACGACAGCTGCGCGTCACCGCCCAGCGCGCGGTCCAGCGCCAAAACATCGGCCGCCGAGAAGCGCAACACCTCGTCGTTCAGCTCGCCGAGCTCGCCGGCCGCCCGCACGCGCTCGACCGCCAGCGGCAACGCCTCGCGCGAGGACAAAACAAGCGCCACGCCACGTGGCAAGTGATCGATCAAGCCCTCAACAAAGACGCGATTCTGCATGTCGCCCAGGGCCAGATGCGCGTCGTCCAGGACAAGTGTGGCCGGCCGATCACTCAGCCTGTCCACCACGCGCGCCAGGAACTCGACGCCGGAAGGAGCGTCGCCGATCGGGACGCCTAGCAGCGCCGCCAGGTCGTTCAAAAAGGCGCCAGGTTCACGATGGCCCTCGTCCAGCGCAAGCCACAGCGGCGGCCGCGCCGCCGCGCGCGCCCAGGCGGCCAGCATGATCGTCTTGCCGGTGCCCGCCCCCCCCGTCACCAGCAAGAGCCGCCGCGAGAGCTCGCGCTCAAGGGCAGTCGCCAGGGCCGGGCGCTCGACAAAAAAGCGCGGCGCACGCGGGATCTCGAAGCGTGCTTGCAGTCGCGTCAGGGGCATAAGAGCTGGATAGAGGGGAGCATCAGGCTCCCCCGCTCCTTTGGGCTGCGGCCCAGCGCTATGCAACATCCAAAGCCCACAGAACCCGGCCCCGTCTGAGACCCAAGGTTCCAAAAATACCCCGCGCACTTTGTCGCATGATGCGATACAAAGCCGCGCCATGCTGACCGTCCGCCTCGACTCCCCCGTCGCCATGCTGCTGGGCCTCGGCTGGTGGATCGGCATGGCCTTCTTCGGCACGCGCGCCACGCGCCTGGAGCCCGAGCCCATGGACCCCGCCGGCTCGCCCGAGCTCGCCGCCAGCTACGCCACAAACCGCGCCTTCCGCTCGTGGATCTTCTTCGGCTTCGGCGTGTGCGGCACGGTGACCTACACCTTCCTCGCCGTCGCCTTGTTCTTCTGGCCACAGAGCGCCGGCATGCTCGGCGCCGTCCTCGGCTCGGCGCTGGGCATCGGCGGCGCCACGTTCGGCGTCGTCGCCAGCGTGCACCGCGCGAAGACGCAAGCGCTCTTGCACGAGCTGTCCGAGCCGCAGTAGCACGCGACGCCAAAGCTGCCACTACGGCAGAGTCGCGTCGTGATAATCCGCCGTTTCGGCAGGCCCTATTTTCGCCCAAGTGGGCCGAAATCAGCCGATTTGGGCCCAAAGTGTCGCCTTTTGGCCCAAAAGGCACTTGGCACGGCGCTTGCTTTTGTTCGGCCGTCCGGCGCGGAGCTCACCTCCGCGGGCCGTGGGCTTCCCCCACGACCCAAGCGCCGCACGGAGGAACATCTATGCAAAACGAATTCACCCACAAGTCCACCGAAGCCCTGACCCTGGCCCAAGAGCTCGCCGTCAGCGGGGGCCACGGCAAGGTCACGCCCCTGCACCTCGCCGCCGGCCTCTTGCAAGAGCCCGAAGGCGTCATGGGCGCGATCCTTGGCAAGCTGGCCATCGAGCCCAAGGCGCTGGGCGCCGAGGTCGAGCGCGAGCTCGAACGCCTGCCCAAGGTCACCGGCGCCGAGCTGTCCGCCTCGGCCGACTTCGCGAAGGTCCTGACGGAAGCGCACGCCGCGGCGAAGCGGCTCGGAGACACCTATGTTTCGACCGAGCACCTGCTCTTGGCGCTGGTCGCGTCCGACGAAGGCGCTCCGTCCGAGCCCGGGGGCATGGCTGGCCTGTTGACCAGCCGCGGTCTGACCACGCCGAAGGTCGAGGCCGCTCTTGAAGACGTGCGCGGCGACCGCCACGTCGACAGCGCCAACCCCGAGGCGACCTTCGACGCGCTGTCGAAGTACGCGCGCGACCTGACCGCCGATGCCGAGGCGGGCAAGCTCGACCCCGTGATCGGCCGCGACACCGAGATCCGTCGTGTCACGCAGGTCCTGTCGCGCCGCCGCAAGAACAACCCCGTCCTGATCGGCGATCCGGGTGTGGGCAAGACGGCGATCGTCGAGGGCCTCGCGCTGCGCATCATGGAAGGCGACGTGCCCGAGAGCCTGAAGGACAAGCGCCTCATGAACTTGGACATCGGCCTCTTGCTCGCCGGCGCGAAGTATCGCGGCGAGTTTGAAGAGCGCCTGAAGGCCGTGCTCGACGAGGTGCGCGAGGCGGCTGGCGGCGTGATTGTGTTCATCGACGAGATGCACACGCTGGTCGGCGCCGGCGGCTCCGAAGGCGCGATGGATGCGGCCAACTTGCTGAAGCCCGCGCTCGCCCGCGGCGAGCTGCACTGCATCGGCGCGACGACTCTGGACGAGTACCGCAAGTACATCGAAAAAGACAAGGCGCTCGAGCGGCGCTTCATGCCGGTCATGGTCGACGAGCCGTCCGTCGAAGACACGATCGCAATCCTGCGCGGTCTACGGGAGCGTTACGAGATTCACAGCGGCGTGCACATCCGCGACGAGGCCGTCGTGGCCGCCGCGCGCTTGTCGGATCGCTACGTCACGAACCGCTTCCTGCCCGACAAGGCGATCGACCTCGTCGACGAGGCGGCGGCGGGGTTGCGCATCTCGATCGACTCGATGCCACCCGAGCTCGAAGAGATCGAGCGCCGCGCGCGCCGCTTGGAGATCGAGAAGAGCGCCATGTCGAAAGAAGAGCGCGGCAGCGTCGACCACGCGCGCCGCACGGCCGAGATCGACCGCGAGCTGGCCGAGCTGTCGGAAGAGCGCACCTCCTTGCGCGCCCGCTGGGAGCGCGAGAAGTCGCTGATCAGCTCGATCCGGGCCGCCAAGACCTTGATCGAGAGCTTGAAGGCCGACGCCGAGCGCGAAGAGCGCGCGGGCAACTACGAGCGTGTGGGCGAGATCCGCTTCAGCGAGATTCCGGACGCCGAGAAGGACCTCGAAGCCAACCGCGCGAAGCTAGCCGAAGCGCAGGCAACCGAAGCGCTGCTACCCGAGGAGGTCGACGCCGAGATGATCGCGTCGGTCGTCAGTCGCTGGACGGGCATCCCCGCCAACCGCCTGCTCGAGGCCGAGCGCCACAAGCTCTTGCACATGGAAGACAGCCTGCACGAGCGTGTCGTCGGTCAAGACGAAGCGATCGTCAAGATCTCGGAAGCCGTGCGCCGCGCGCGTGCCGGCTTGCAGGAAGAGAACCGCCCCTTGGGCTCGTTCCTTCTTCTGGGCCCGACCGGTGTCGGCAAAACCGAGACCGCGAAAGCGCTGGCCGACTTCCTGTTCGACGACGAGCACGCGATGGTGCGCGTTGACTGCTCCGAGCTCATGGAGAAGCACGCCGTGTCGAAACTGATCGGCGCGCCTCCCGGTTACGTCGGTTACGACGAGGGCGGCAGCCTGACCGAAGCCGTGCGTCGCAAGCCGCACACCGTGATCCTGTTCGACGAAGTCGAGAAGGCACACCCCGACGTCTTCAACGTCCTGTTGCAGTTGCTCGACGACGGCCGCCTGACGGACGGCAAAGGCAACCTTGTGGACTTCACCCAGACGCTCGTCCTGATGACCAGCAACCTGCGCGGCGACGACCAAGTCAAGGCGGCCTTCCGGCCCGAGTTCCTGAACCGGCTCGACGAGGTCATCACCTACGACAGCCTCACGAAGGACCAGATCCGCGACATCGTGCAAGTCCACGTCGGCCACCTGATTCGCCGCGTTGCAAACCAAGGCATCACGCTGACCCTCAGCGAAGCTGCCAAGGACCAACTCGCCGAGCAGGGCTGGGATCCCGAGTACGGCGCGCGCCCCCTGAAGCGCGCGATCCAACGCGGCGTCCAAAACCTGCTCGCCGAAGAGATCCTCGCCGGCAACTTGGGCGACGGCTCGTTCGCGACGGTCGACTTCGACCCCGAAACCGGTTTCACGGTCGAGTCCGAGCTGCTTCTAGATGACGCGACAAGCGAAGGGACCGCCGCAGATTCCGCCGAAGGCCGCCGCGGAGAAAGTCCCTCGAAAGAGGAGCCGCACATGGTCTAAGCCGACGCCTAGCGAACTAAAGGCCGCGACCAGCAGGCCCGCGCTCGAACCCGGGGGGGAAAGAGCGCGGGCCTGCGTTTTATTGGGGAGAGTCACGGTCGGCGAGCCATCCCCCAAAACCTCGGTACTTCGTAGGCAAGTACCGAGGTTTTGGGAGGAGGCCCTACAACTCGAGGTTGGCGCAAGGTGCACCGCCGCGCGACTTCCGGCCACCTCCTCTCCGATCAACAGACGAGCAAGTAGACCCAATACGTTGCGGTCGCCGCGCCGAGGGTGCGGACGAGGCCGTGGGACAGCCCAGCCAGCGTCGCCCGCATCTCGGCCCCCTACTCGTGGCCGTGGAAGACGGCGAACAACGCCACAAGAAGGCCGCTCGCCAAGAGCGGCATGCGCACCATCGCCGCAACGAACAACCCGAGTACGAGCACCGACGCCGCGATGCCGGGCTCGACGAAGGGCAGGCCGACACTCGCCATGCCGAGCAAGGCCCCCACCGACATAGCCGCCATGAAGCAGAGCGGCACGACCCAGACCGCTCGCCCGCGAAGCTGCGCGGCCCACAGGCCCACGACCACGATCGCCACGATGTCATCGGCTCCGGTGAGCGGGGGCACGTCACTCAGGAACCCCAAACTCACATGGGGACTGGACTCGTCCTTGGGGTCACGCCACCATTACTGACAGAACATCGACCGATCGTTGCGAGCATGCTCCGGACCGGCACGTACATCTCACCACTTGTTCCGGAGTTTTGCCGAACGATAGAGGATCGTGGATGAAACTGGGAACAGGAGCACCACGCCTTGGTGAAAGGGAGGCCAGCCATGGCTTCTCAGCACCCCCACTAGCTCAGATCGAGGAGAGACGAAGACCTGCCACATCGTGAACACCTCACATGAGCACTGGTTCACACTAGGAGCATCATGACCAGCGAGCGCGAGCCAGAAGCACTGCGCCGGGGTAAGGCATTCCACCGGCTCGTGCAGAACGAATGGGAAGCTGAGGCCGAAGGGTGTGTCACGTCGGAGAAGCCTATCCGTAAGCCAAGCGGAAGACGCGGTCGTGTCGATGTCTTCGTGGATGACAAGGACCCGAAAGGAGTGATCGCCATTGTTGAAATCAAAGCTAGCGACTGGGATCGCATGACAGAGAAAGCAGTTCGTCGGAACGTTCGCCGACAGATTCGGCAGATCTGGTCCTACATCGAGTCGCAGATCGTCGGCGAACGGTACACGTCAGATGGTGATGGGAAGGATGTATGTCCGGGAGTCATCTTCCCCACGCGTCCGAAGGACTCGACTCGAGCGACGCTGATCGAGAAGACGTTCCTCGAAGAGGGGATTCCGGTCGTCTGGCACGATGAGGCTGTGGAGTAGCCAACACAGCCTTCTCCAGCTCCCCACAGTCCAAAAAGCGTGCTGCGCCTCACTTGCATAGTGACCTGCCAGGACCGGGTCATTGGTGAGGCATAGCCAGATGCGACCCGGTGCCTCTAGGGTGAGGCACCGCCCTCAATCGGCGATCGTGCCCAGGAACGAAGCCTGCCTCGGCCACGGCTTGCACGTCCACATCACCTCCAGTTCGATGCTGTGGATCCGTGGCGTTCGAGTGGACTTGTTGACCCAGACCCCACCGGCTGACATGCTTGCCAAAATGACTACGGGCATGGACGAGTTACTCATTCGATACTACGAGGACCAATGGACGCACATCCGCCACCACGAGTCCTTGATGTCCAGCCAGACCTTTCAGGCTATCGCCTTCGCAGGTGCTGTGCTGCTCGCGATGAGCCAGATGACGCCGGCACCCATCGAGCGGATTGGCTTCTCAGTCCTGATTCTTGCGCTAGGCCTAAACGGTCTGCTTCTAACACGACGCACCCACGCCGCCGTGAGAATCCACATGGCGCGCGCTCGCAGTGCTCACGGCCAGCTACCCGAGATCGACCGGCACGCCATCGATGCTGGCCACTTCCCTGATCTCTACCTGAGCTACAAGATTTTCCACGTCGCGCTGATCTCGCTTGGCGCCATCCTGGGAAGTGCAGCGCTCGCGAGCGCTCTCTGACCTCCTGGGCAGGCCATCAGGTCTGCGCGAGAGGGACGAGTACCAACCGGGTACCGAGCCAGGTACAAATCCGTCTCTTTCTCTGACACCAAGCTGGCCGCGCCGCGTCTTTGGGGCATGGCAAGAACACCAAGACGGGACGCTCCCGGAGCATGGCACCACGTAATGAACCGCGGCATTGCGCGCAGGACGGTCTTCGAAGATCGCGCTGGCATGCGCTACTTCCTCTCGCGACTAGCCCTCGCTGTGCACAACAAGATTATGGAGGTGCATGCGTTCGCGCTGATGCCGAACCACTTTCACTTGCTCGTGCGGAGCCCCGTCGGCGAACTCTCCGAGGGCATGCGCTTCGCCCAGAACATGTACGTGCGCGACTTCAACCGGGAGCACCGGCGTGACGGCCCTCTGTTTCGCGGCCGCTTCCTGTCGAGGCCCGTCGAGAGCCTGAGCTACCGCCGGACCCTCGTCCGCTACATCGATCAGAATCCCGTCTCGGCGAAGCTGGTCGCGGATGCGCGCGAGTACCCCTATGGGAGCGCTCGTCACTACGCTCTGGGCTCCGGCCCGGTGTGGCTCGAGCGCAGCTGGGTCGAGGCGGACGCGCAGCAGCGAACGGGCGCGGCTGAGTACTCTCCGCTTGCCTACCAAGAGGCCTTCGGCACGCGCCTTGAGGCGCATGAGGTCGAGTTCGTCGAGGCCAGGCTGCGCCACTCCTCCGACAAGCCCGACCGCCTGGACGAGCTCGTCCGCGCGGCGCCCGAGTCCATCGCCCGTTGGATGCGAAACAAGTCGGTACTCGCGGACGGGACGCAGCCAGGACTCCCCTACGCATCGGCCTCGAAGGTGCGCGAGGTGGTGACGCGCGCCCGCGAAGCCGGAGTTCCGGCGGGCCTGACCGTTAGCGACACCAGGCGGGTGAGCCTATGGAACGTGCTGCTGGTAGCACTCTTGCGCGACGTGGCCGGGCTGCGCTGGGCCGAGATCGGGATGCGCGTCGGAACACGAGAGGCCGCGGCGCGAAGGCGCTATCGGCATCATGAGCAGTGGATGGCCAGCGAGGAGGGCGATGGGATCTATGCGGCGCTGATCGGGAAGCTGGCGCGGGAATGCTTAGTGGGGAGATAGAGACGGATTTGTACCTGGCTCGGTACCGTCTTTTCCCCGGGAACCCGGTGCGGACATCTTGTCGTCGTGCCCCCCCCACATGGCCCTAGAAGGCCGCCTACATGTCAAAATCCGTGCAAATCGCGACTTGAACTCCCGATTTGCACGGGGTAGACTACCGATTGTGATCCCCAGAATCCTTCAGCAAGAGCTTCTCACGCAGCTGGGGGAGTTCCCCATCGTGACCGTTCTCGGCCCCCGCCAAGCGGGCAAGACGACCCTCGCGCGCGCCTCGCTGCCGGACTTCGAGTACGTCACGCTTGAGGATCCAGAGACCCTTGCCATCGCCACAGAGGATCCGCGTGGATTCCTGGCGCGCCGGCAGGAGCGGGTGATCTTCGACGAGATCCAGCGCGCGCCGCACCTCTTGAGCTACATCCAAGGGATCGTTGACGAGACGGGTGCGAACGGACGCTTCGTGCTGACCGGATCGCACCAGCTCGAGCTACGCGAAGCAGTCTCCCAGTCCCTCGCCGGGCGTACGGGGCTGCTCTTCCTGATGCCCCTATCGATCCCCGAATTGGAAGCAGCAGGCATTCGCTTCGACAGCTTCGAGGAGTACTTGATTCACGGATTCCTGCCGCGAGTCCACGCGCAATCCCAGCGTCCAAGGGTGGCCTACGCGAGCTACTACAAGACGTACGTCGAGCGCGATGTACGCCAGCTGATCCAGCTCAAGAACGCGACGCTTTTTGAGAAGTTCATCAAACTCCTCGCGGGCCGCACGGGCCAACTCATCAACTACACGTCGCTTGGGAATGACGTCGGGATCAACGCGAAGACGGTGCATCACTGGCTCTCGATTCTCGAGGCCTCATTCGTGGTTTTCAAGCTGCCGCCGTACTTCAAGAACTTCGGCAAGCGCGTGACCAAGTCGCCCAAGTACTACTTCACCGATCCTGGCCTACTCTGCTACCTCTTGGGTTTGGAGGAGCCCGCCCAGGTCACTCGCGACCCCTTGGTCGGCAGTCTCTTCGAGAACCTCGTCGTGCTCGAGGCCCTCAAGGCCAGGCTCAACCAGGCTCGTGTTCCGGGCCTCTCGTTCTTCCGCGACAGCCATGGCAACGAGATCGACCTCTTGCTGGACTCCAAGCGGACGTTGACCGGAGTCGAGATCAAGTCCAGCGCGACCTACCACTCCACCTTCAAGAAGAACCTGCTCCGCTTCCGGGAGAACACGCACCCCCTCGAGCGCGCCGCCATCGTCTACAACGGTGAGCCGCAAACCTTCAGCGACGGGATCGAGGCGCTGCCCATGACCCGCACGCACGAGCTCTTCGAATCGTAGTGCCGCGCCCGGTCTCGCCTTGCGGCCACTGCTTCGGCCACTCGGCCGCGAAGCGGAAGTCGTCCCCGTAGGCCTGGGCGGCGCCGCCCTTGCCCGCGATGACGTTGTCGGAGGTGTAGAGCTCTTGCGGGTTCCAGAGGGTCGCCGAGACACGGCCGGCGGGCCAAGCTTAAACCGGGACGCGGCCGAAGTGGACCAGGGTGTTTGCGCGCAGGTAGGCGATGCCGATGTCGCCGGGGTGGGCTTGGCCGGCGGCGGCGGGGATCGATTTGACTTCGGTGCGCTTGCCGCCGGGGTGCTCGAGGGTGGTGAAGTTTTGGGTGCGGACCGAGCTGTTCTTGCCGCCGCCCGAGACCTCGATGCGCTCGTCGACGATCAGCGCAGGTTGCCTCTGGATCGGTGCGTTTCGGAAGTTCGAGTACTGGATCGCTTTGCCTACCATGACTACGACGCCGAAGCCGAGGATCGCAATCGGGAACAGCACCATCGGGCCGGGCGCCATCGAGAAGCCCTTGATGACCACGCTGCCGATGGTGATCCAAAGCACGAGGAAGACCACGCCGAAGATCATCGTCGCGGGGCTCGCCTTGCCTGCGTCCTCGGGTGTGTAGGCGAGTAGGCGCTTGGTTTCGGGGTGGCGCTCGAGGGCCTCAAAGCGGCCGGTTGCGTTCTGACTGACGCCGCCGGGGCCCGACGGGGCCGCGTCTTTTGGGCGCGGCAGTTCGGCACCGCAGAAGTCGCAGAAGCGTGCGTCGAAGCGGGTGGCCCGGGCGCCGCAGTCGTCGCATTCGGGGAGGTGCTGGTGGGTGTCGTTTGTCATGGGAGCGAGGGTGGGGAGCGGTCGCAGCGTAAGGTTTTGGCTCGACTGCGGGAAGCCGCTTACCTGAGGCGCTGCCGTGTTCGAGACGAGCGATTTAAGCCCTAGGCGCTTGCGATTGATTCTTGTGCGGCACCGAGAATTAAAGCTGAAGGGGAGCGCAATGTGACCTGTACGGGAGACCTCAATGGAACTTCTATCCGGATACGGGTTTCCGGAATGGTGCGGCGAGTTTAGGATGAAGTTCGCCTCTCTCAATCCCTCCCCCACCGGCAGATCGCTATGCCGAATGATTCACTCGCGACAGATGTTCACGTCTCGCGCTGGCAAGCGGGGGACGAGTCGGCGTTCGCGATTCTGTACGAGAGGTTCGCGCCGCTGATCGAGGTGCGGGTGCGGCGCAGTCGACACTGGCGCGGGCTGCATGTGACATATCAAGTCGAGGACATCGTTCAAGAGGCCTGGTTGCGCGTACTGCCTGCGGGCAAGTTGACGTTCACGTCGCGCGGTCCGGGTTCATTCCTTGGGTACGTCGCGCGGGTGGCCGACAACACGATGGTCGACCTCGTGCGGCGCGCGACGACGCAGAAGCGCGGCGATGGCAAGGCTCCCGCTTCTCTTGACACAGAGGCGGCGCTCGACCCGGCCGTGCAGCCGGGGCGGAATGGTTTCGTGACGCCCACGAGCGCGGCGCGGTGCTCGGAATTGAAAGCGCTTGCCGAGGAGATTCTGCAAGAGCGTGAGCTCGTCGCGTGGCAGCTGATCGAGCTCGAGGGCTACACGGCGAGTGAGGTGTGGCTGGCGTTGGACACGAGCGGTTCGGCGGCACGTGGGCTCCTCTTGCGCGCGTGCGCGCGGCTCGCGGTGGCGCTTGATGCCGGGAATGAAGAGTAAAGGCCGAACGCACGCGAGGCCGATTGCGATTGTGCTGGGTGGGACTGCTCGGGTTTTTCGGGTTGCCCACGCCATGCAGCACGCTCCCTCGATTTCCACTGGCTTATCTGGGCCTTCGTTTGGCGTGCCGAAACGAGTGCGGCGACTGAGCTCGGTGTTTCAACCTGTGTGCCTCGGAGGGGCGCGGCGATGAGCGAGCCCCTCGATGACACGGACAGCCGCGATGACCCTCTGCGCGTGCGGATTGCCGAGGCGGCGCTCGAGCTGATCGACGAAGTTGGCTTTGCGCGGCCCGAAGCGCTGCTTGAGAAGTATCCCGAATGCGAGGCCGAGATCGAGGCCGCGCTGCACGCCCTTGGGGTGTACCAAACGGCGATTGCGGCGGACCGCTCGCAGGCGCGGGCTGGGGCCAATCGTCAGCTGCTTGACGTGGGCGACGTGCTGGGCGACTACGAGATCGTCGAGCTGCTTGGCCGCGGCAACATGGGCCAGGTCTATCGCGCGAAGCAGCGCTCGCTGGGCGAGCGCGTCGTCGCGCTGAAGGTCCTGCCGCCCGAGCTCGTCGCGCGCGACCCGCGCTTCCTCGCGCGCTTCCGGCGCGAGGCGGCGCTGGCAGCCGAGGTCCATGATCCGCGGCTCGCCGAGGTGTACGGGTTTGGCGAGGAGCGCGGGCTTGTGTTCTTTGCGATGCAGCTGGTCGAGGGGCGCACGCTGAGCACGGTGCTGGCTGGCTTGACGCGCGCGAAGGACGCGGGCGAGCTCGACCTTGAAACCGAGACCTATGTGCGCCGCGTGGTCGCGCTTGTACTCGGCGCGGCGGAGGCCGCTGCCACCTTGCACAAGCGCGGACTCGTGCACCGCGACATCAAGCCCAGCAACATCCTGTTGCACGGGGCGGCGGGCGACGACTTCGAGGCTCTAGCCAAGCCCGCCGTGCTGGTCGACTTTGGCCTTCTGCGACCAGTGGAGGACTCCGAGCTCACGGGCTCGCGCACGCTGCTTGGCACGCCGGCCTACGCGCCGCCCGAGGCGCGCCTCGGCCAAGCGGTCGATGCGCGCGCCGATGTGTTCGCGCTCGGTGCGCTCTTGTACACGCTGCTCTCCTTGACGCCGGCGGACGCGCGCCGCTGCGACGAGCGCGGCACGCACTGCGTGCGCAATTTGAACCGGGCCGTAGATGCGCGGCTCGACGCCGTCGTGCGGATGGCGCTCGAGACGAAACGCGAGCTGCGCTACACAAACGGCGCCGCACTCGCGGCCGAGCTCTTGCGCTACCTTGCGCGTGAGCCCGTGGCGGCTCTACCCGAGTCGAACCTCGGCCGCTTCCGCCTGTGGCGGCGACGCTACCCCGAGCGCTCGCTGAGTGTGATCTTGGTCGGCATCGTGATCGCGGGCGCGCTGAGCGCGGGCTCGTTCTTCATCGGCGGGTGGGCGTACCCGCTGTACCACGCGGCCGGCATCGCGGCAGCGCTCGAACAAGAAGGCGACCTCGCCGAGGCGGCGCAAGCTTGGCGGCCAGTGTTCCAGAGCGGCGTCGCCGAATGGCTACCGTTCCTGCCCGGCGACGTGAAGCTGTCGAAGCCCCGCCTTGGCGACGAAGGCGTCTTCGCGAACGCGCTCGCCATGCTGCGCACGGAGCTTGATCAAAAAGCCCACGAGGAGCTCGAGCGCGTCTTCGTGGCGCACTATCCCGGGCCGGACGCCGACATCGTGTTGGGCCTGCTCGCGCATGAGCTCACGACCGAGGGAACGCGCGCCTCTCTGCGCCGCGAGGCAGCGGCGGCCGCAGCGCGCATCTACCTGGATCCAAGGGCGCGTCCGCACACGACCTTCCCCGCTGGGTCCGCCCAGCGCAAGCTCTTTGACGCGCTCGTCAAGACGGTCGAGCGCGAGGCCGAGGCACGCGAGCCGCTGCTGCTCGAGTACGCCGTGGCCGCACTCGGCGGGACGGAGACGCTCGAAGCCCTCCCCGCGGTCATGCCCACCCTCGCGGACAAGAACCTCGAGGCTCAGCGCGTGGCGTACGTCGCCATGCAGCGACTCTGGTGGGCCGCCCGTGGCGAGCCGGACAAGGACTCCAAGACCCTCACCTACCCCGCCCTTGTCGACCTCGATCATAAACCGTGGGTCCGCTGGGCTCAGCTCGCCTTCGAGACCGAGCGCGAGCAGCTGCCCACCCTAGGCGACCTCTCGCCGGACCCGCGTTCGCCCGGTGGGTTCACGATCAGCGATGGCATGCGCCCGTTCCTCGTGAGCTCTGTGCTGCGCACCGGGTGCTGCCTCGCCTGGACGCGCATGGAGCTGCGCGATGCCGGTGCTCTCGATCACGAGCTGTGGACCCAAGTCCCGGCCGAGATGCTCACCTACATCGATGTCCTCGAAGACTTCCTGCGCGAGTCCCGTGCGGGGCACCCCCCCCAGCTCGAGGCCTTCACCCAAACTCCACTTCCGTGTGACGTCCACCCCGTGCAGTGGCAGAATTGGCATCGGCCCTTCGCCGAGGCCTATGCCAGGTGGGCGGCACCACAATCCGAGTTTCAGTATGAGCGAAGGGACGCGCCCCAGGCGCAGCGGCTAAGTCTCGAGGGCCCCGCGCTGGCCGCGGCCGAGGCCGGCGCAGTCGAGTTCGTGGACGGTGCCGAGCCCATCGACCGCGTCGTCATGGAAGGCGCTATCGAGCGCGTCGCGTGGATCGGCGTCAACGCTCCCTACAAGAGCTGGGGCCCCATGCTGACGCTCGACGGAACGGACTCCAAGCTCGCCATCGATTGCCTGCGTCCCCCGGCCCACAACTGGTACGCCAAGGTCGAGCTCTGCTACGACGCGCCAGCCTGCTGGCCGCTGCCGCACACGGGCGGATCCATGATCCATGTCTCTGCCAACGAGGACGAGCTCGAGCTCACACGCTTCGGCCACGCGGACTCCGAGGTCTTGTCCTTCAACGTCCCCTACCGCGCCCTCATGCAACGCGAGCGCCTCCACCTCGAGATCAACCTGCGCACGGGCGGCTGGCTGTGGCTTTACTGGGTCAAGATCACCTTCGTGAAGGTCACCCAGCTCAACGGACGAGGCGAGCGGTAAGCGGGCGCCTTGCGCCCTCCCGGCTTTCGTCCTAAAGAGTAGAGGGGCGGGTGCCCACCTCACGCAACCATGCGGGAGGGATTCACAACGCGGCAAAAACAGGAGGCACAAGTCATGCAAGCAATCGACAAGATGAACCGCTGGACCAACGCCCACGATCGGGGCTTCCTGATCGATGTTGTCCGGGTGCTGTTTGGGGTGTTCCTCTTCTACAAGGGGGTGCAGTTCGGGCGCGATCCCGAGCTGGCGGCGAATCTCGTCTGGCCCTCAAGCGAGTTTGCGGTGCCGATGGCGGTCAGCCACCTAGTTGTGATCACGCACCTCGCCGGCGGCCTGCTGCTAGCGTTCGGGCTGTTGACCCGCCTCGTGACGGCGATTCTGTGGCCGATTCTGCTGATGGCCGTCGTGGTCACATTGCTCAAGGGCCTAGCGCTGTCGGTGTTCGTAAGCACCTTGGCGGGCTTCTTCCTGTGCACCCTATTCTTGATCGTGGGTCCCGGAAAGGGCTCGGCCGACAAGTCCCTGCACATGCACATGTAGAGAAGCCTTCGGCAACGAAGTCAGAGTCCGCGCGCACGGATTCCTTCCGGTGCGTTAGTGTCCCCGCATGAAACCGGATCTTGAACGCAATTTGGGCGAGCAGCCCATCGCCGCCCTGATGGACCAACTTGAACTCAAGGCGCACGACCTCGTCGCCGCCTCGAGCAAGCAGATCAACCACAAGATGATCGCGCGCGCTCGCAAAGGGCGCCGCCTGACTTCGAACACGAAGAACAAGGTGCACGCCGCCATGTGCGCGGCCGCAGACAAGCCGTTCAAGATGGCCGAGCTGTTCAACTACTAGGAGCGCCCGCCATGAACGTGTCCCGACTTGCCGCCCTCTTGCTCTTGACCCTCGCCGCGTGCGGCTCGAAGTGGGGCGTCGAGATGATCCAGACCGTCGGCTCGGACAAGGCCACCATGTTCCGCGGCGAACAGGTCTCCGTGCCGGATGCAACCAAGGTGTTCAGCACGCTGGTCGGCTTTGGTTACAACTTCAACTCGGACCTGCCCGAACAGGTCGATCGTGTGGACGGCGTCCTGACCTTGCGGCTCGGCAACGACAACGCAGACTCGATCGCGGCCATCATTAAGGATGGCGAGAGCGATGGCGCGGTCAACTACATGCGCGGTCTCGCCTTCATGGTCTCGGCCGCAATGGAGAGCGAGCCGGTGGACATCGTCTTGTGCCGCGAAAGCCTCGACGACTCGTTCTACACGATCAAGTGGCAGGCGCCCGAGTGAACGACGGCGCCGGACCCGTCATCCTGCGGGCGCACAAGGAAGAGGGCAACAGCGGCACGCTGATGATTGCGGGTTTCGCGATGGTGCTCGCGCCGCCGCTTGTCGCTCTCGAGGTGGGCTCTTGGTCGCCCGGGCTGTTGATCGGCACCTCCATTGGTGCGGGGCTGCTGGCGTTTGCGCTCTTGGGCCTGAGGCGTTGGATTGGTGGGATCGACGCAGTCTCGATCGCTGACGCGGGGCTTGGCTTGACGAAGAAGGAGAGCACCGAGGTCTTCCCGTGGGACGAGCTTACGAAGGCGAAGTTCCACGCGGTCAACGGGACGCCGTGGCTGCTTGTCGAGGCACGCGACGAACAGCGCCGTAGGGTCTGCCTTGAGGACTTTGACGAGGACGCGCGCGCCACGATCACAAGCGGCATCATGACGCGTATCCCCGAGCGCACGGAGTCGACCGAGACGTGGATTGTCGCCAACCGCATCCCGCGCTCGGTCACCGAGCGCGGCGTCGCGATCGTGGATGAGACTCAAGGCGGGAACGAGTAAGGGCGCGATGCCTGGCTTGCGGTGGAACTAGGCATGCCACTCCTGCGAAGCAAGAAGTGGGCACGCAGGCTGCTTGGACTCGGGCTTGTTTGTTTGCTGCTCGGACTGGGAGGCTCGTGGTACCTCGGCGGCCGGCTGCTTGCGCCTTCGAACCACGCCGTTGGGGTTGCGCCGAAGAGTCTTGGTGCGGTCGAGGTCACGATCGCGAGCGCGTCGGGCACCGAGCTCGCGGGCTGGTGGATTCCGCGCGAGGATGCGCGCGGCGTGGTCGTTTTGCTGCATCCCTTGCACGGTGATCGGCGTGCGATGCTCGGGCGCGCGCGCCTCTGCTTGGGCGCGGGCTACGAGACGCTGTTGATCGATCTTTCGGCGCATGGGGAGAGTCTGGCCGAAGAAACCACGGCCGGTTTCAACGAGCGCTTTGACGTCGCGGCGGCCGTGGCCTTCGTGCACAAGCAGCGCCCGGGCGAGCCGGTCGCTGTGATCGGCTGGTCGCTGGGCGGCGCGGCCGCGCTGTTCGCCTCGCCGCTAGACATCGACGCGCTTGTGCTCGAGTCGGTCTACCCCACACTCACCGAAGCCGTCCGCAACCGCATCGCGATTCGCCTCGGCCCACTCGCGAGTGTGCTGACGCCGCTGCTCACGATGCAGCTGCCGCTGCGGCTTGGCATCAGCTCGAGCGACGTCGCGCCGATCGAGCACATCGCAGACGCCGGCTGTCCCGTGCTCGTGATGGGCGGCAGCGCCGACGAGCACACGCCCGAAGCCGAGACGCGCCGACTCTTCGAGCGCGCGCGGGAGCCCAAGCGCCTGGTCATCGTGCCCGGCGCTCCCCACGCCGACCTCGCAGGCCTGGCTCCAGAGCTGTACAAGAAAGAGGTGCTCAGCTTCCTCGCCGCGCACCTGTAGCGGCGCGAGGCACAAAGAGAGCCGCGCCGAAAAACGTCGCCAACAAACCAAGCTTGGGCTACGTTCAAACCTATGAACCGGCCCGCCTCCCCTGCGCTCTCCCTCCTATGAAACGCCTCCTCAGCCTGCTTGTCGCCCTCGCCATCCTCGCTGTCAGCCAATGCGCGACGCCGACTAAGCCGCCCGCACCCGCGGAATCCGGCCCGCTTGGGACTCTCGAGTGGGACTTCGACACCAACCTTGCCACTCTCATGAATCCGCCGGAAGAGGAGTCGCAAGAGCTCTCCGGTGGCGTGATGGCCTCGCCTTCCGCGCCGGCATCGGGGGCGCCTGTCGTTCTGGATGCGGAAGCTCGTGAGGTCATCGGCGTGGATGCCGCGGGCCTGCCGCAAGTCGCCAACGTGGAGTACGAATACAACGAGAGCGCAACCGCGGCGTACTACTTGGGAACGACCGACGGCAGCGCCGGCGGCTTGATCGGCTTAGGCGGAGGGGCTGGCGGCGCTCCGATCAAAGAAGACCAGACTTGGCGCAAGGCGACGTCGGATGCGAACGCGATGACCCTGCGCGTCGGCGACGAGGACGAGCTGCCTCTGCGCGGCGTCGAAGCGACGGTTTGGGTCGACGGCGTGCGCGCGCGCGTGGTGATCGACGCCCTGTTCGAGAACGACCGCGAGTCGCAGCTCGAGGGCACGTTCAAGCTGCGCTTGCCCGAAGGCGCGACGCCGTACTACTTGGCGTTTGGCGAGGAGGTCCTCGCGGACGGCACCGCTTGGGAACCCGGGCAACGCGACGACAGTCTCGAGCTCGGCTCCGAACCCGAGTCCATCATGCGCGACCGTGAAGGGCATTGGAAAGGCGCTCGCTCGGCCCGCTTCGTGCCCCGCGGCCAAGCCGCGCGCGCGTACACAAACACCGTGCGACGGAAGGCCGACCCGGCGCTGATGGAGTGGGCTGGCGCAGGCGTGTTCCAGACGCGCGTGTTCCCCCTGATGCCGCACAAGACGCACCGCATCGTCGTCGGGTACGAGCTCGACCTCACGCGCGTTCCTGGCACTGGAGATAGCCTCGAGCTCGCCCTCGACTGGCCCGAAGACGTGCCGTCGCTGTCGCTGGACTTGTTCGTTGCCGGAACGGCGAGCACCCAAGTGCAGGTGACGCCCCCCACCGCTTTCGTGGCCCGCGGCAACCGCCAGATCTACTCCTATCGCGCAACACAAGAGCGCTCGTTCCGCGTGCGTACGCGCGGGCTCGGCAATGCCGCTTTGGTCGCGCCCGAGGACACGGGTTACTTCGCGATCGACGTGCTGCCCGAGCTGGACGCATCCAGCTGGTCAGGTGCTTCTAGCGCGGTCTTCTTGGTCGACACGTCACTATCGTCGGCCACAAGCTTCGAGACGTGGCTCGACCTGTTGGATGCCACGCTCGCGAACAACCGCGACTCACTTGCCGAGTTCGCCGTCGTGCTCTTCGACGTGACGCCGCGCTGGTGGCGCGCGGGTTTCACGCCAAACTCGAAGGGCGCTGCTGCCGAGCTGCGCCGCTTTGCCGAGGGCCTTGCGCTGGAAGGCGCGTCGGACTTGGGCGCCGCCTTGGCCGAGGTCGCGCAGCCCAAATTTGCGGGCGCGGATCTGTTCCTGTTGTCCGACGGCGCGGCGACCTGGGGCGAGGCCAACGCGCACGCGATTGGCGCTCACCTCAAAGCCACTGGGCCGCTGTTTGCCTACACCACGGGCAAGAGCGGCACCGACCGGCGCATGCTCGAGGACCTGACGCGCACGAGCGGCGGCGCCGTGTTCACCGTCAACGGACCCGCCGATATCGCGGCCGCATCCACGGCACATCACGGGCGGCCGTACTTGATCGAAGGCCTGAGCCTTGCGGGTTGCAGCGACCTGCTCTTGCGCGGGCGACCGACCGGCATCTTCTCCGGTCAACGCTTGCGGCTTGTCGGTCGCGGCACGCCCCAAGTCGGCGATGCCGTCGAGATCTTCGTCGATGGAACGCGCGGCCGCGAGGTCCTGCGCTTCCCCATCACGCAGACCCTTCCGAGCCCGCTTGCAGCGCGCGCTTACGGCGAGGTCGCGACAGCGCAACTCGAGGAGTTTGGTCGCACGACGCGCGAGGCTGCCGAAGCCTTCGCGACGCGCTTTCGTGTGCCGGGCAAGGCGGGGTCGCTGTTGATGCTGGAGACCGAGCAGGACTACATCGACCAGGGCATTCTGCCGAGCGACAAGGTCGATCTTGCGCGCTCGATGGCCGCGGGGCCTTTGGTTGCCGATGCGCTCGAGGCGTTGCGCGACGTGCTGGACATTCCGGCGCGCGCGCTGCTCGAGATGCTCGAGCCCGTCACCGTCTCGTCCGAGTTCCTGGGCGCCAGCACCATTCAGCAACGTGGTGAGCGCTTGGCCGAGCTGGGTTACGAGACTCCCGGCGGGCCGCCGCCCGCCGCCTTGAACTTCGATCCCGAGTTTGTGTGCGCACTCGCCATGCTGCCGCGCGAGGCGTTCCGCATGCAGGGCGCCGCGCTCGACTTTGCGGCGCTCAAGAAGAGCGACGTGCCAGCCGGCTTCACAGCCGCGCTCGCCACCGGCAAGCCCGCCTACGACGACGTGCAGGACGAGGCCGCGCGCAGGCTCGCCGAGCTCGAGCTTGGCGATGCGGTGCGCGCCCTCTCGAGTCTTGTCGAGCTGAACCCCGGCGATGGCGTTTTTGCGCGCGACGTAGCGCAGACGCTGACGCAGTGGGGCCTGTTCGGTCACGCCTACGGTCTATACCTGCGCGTCGCCGAGGCGCGACCATTCGAGCCGCAGTCCTACCTCGCCCTGGCGCGCTGCGCCGAGGAAGCCGGCAAGCCTGACCTTGCGGTCACTTGGTACACCGTCGCGCTGGCGGGCGACTGGAACCCGCGCTTTGGCGACTTCAAGCAGATCGCCGCCTTCGACGCGCTGCACTTCTTCCAGAGCGATGCCGCGCGCGAGCTCAGCGGACCGATGGGCGCCTGGGCTGCGGGGCAAGCAAACCGTGTCGCCGAGCTGATCGGCACCGGCCCCGCCGACCTCGCCATCGCGATCGAATGGAACACCGACGGCACCGACATCGACCTGCACATCATCGACCCAAACAACGAGCACTGCTACTACGGTCACGCGGACACGGCGCTAGGCGGGCACCTCACCCGTGACGTCACGCAGGGTTACGGCCCCGAGCTGTTCGTGCTGCCCCACGCCGCGCCCGGCACCTACATGACCTTCGCGCACTTCTTTGCGAACAACGCGAACCGCACCTCGGTACGCACGAAGATCCTCGCGACCGTATGGCAGCACTTCGGGCAACCCGACGAGACCGTGACCCGCCGCGAGATCCGGCTGGAAGCCGCTGATCAAGATCACGGCATCGTGCGCATCACGGTCGACTAATTCAGGAAGGCAAAGCGTAAGGTCGGAGGGGAGCCTCTCATGACCACCACCTACACGAACGACCTTGGCCGCATTACGGCCGACGACCTCGCCGGCTTCTTTGTCGGCTGGCCGACCGCGCCTGACCCCGCCGCGCATCTATGCATCCTCCAGGGCAGCTTTGCCGTTTGGCTCGCGCTCGATGACAAGGCTGCCGGGGCGCCGCGCTGTGTCGGATTCATCAATGCCGTCTCCGACGGTGTCTTTGCGGCGTTCGTCCCGTTGCTTGAGGTGCGGCCTTCCCATCAACCGTAGCCGTCCGGTGAGCCCATTGGGTTGATCGGCCTCAGCGCTCGCGGCTCCCCTCAACCCCGGCCATGCTCGTGCGCATGGACACCCCGACAACCGACCGGACCCTTCGCACCCCTGAGAGCCACGAGGTCCAAGACCTGCTTCGCGAGCAGGCTGATTCCGGCCTCAACCTCGCGGCCTTTGCCCGCGAGCGTGGCATCAATACCTGGAAACTCTACGGGGCCAAGCGCAAGGCCCGACCAACTCCGAAGCCGACCTTCGATCCGGTCACGATCCTTGCTGGCGGCGCAGCGCCTCCAGCATTCGAGCTCGAGCTTGGCGGCGGCTTGG
>Ga0316206_1000319_pt1 | contig 74715 bp, 72 predicted proteins | sample 6monthpyrite_MG_FD_204942 | JGI IMG/M metagenome (GOLD analysis project Ga0316206, IMG submission 204942) | Microbial mat bacterial communities from mineral coupon in-situ incubated in ocean water Damariscotta River, Maine, United States -... | ecosystem: Environmental > Aquatic > Marine >...
CCTGAAATGGTGATAACCAGCCGCCCATGAACATCAAGGCTGTGAGTACTGCAATAAGAATAATATTGGCATATTCCGCCAGGAAGAATACGGCGAATGTCATGCCTGAATATTCAACGTGGAAACCAGCAACAATCTCGGATTCACCTTCCGCAACATCGAAAGGTGCGCGATTGGTTTCAGCGACGCCAGATATAAAGTATACAAGGAACAGCGGGAACAATGGCATCCAGTACCAGTGCCATATTCCACCTGATTGTTGCGTAACGATTTCGTGCAGGTTAATGCTTGATGCCGCCATTAACACACCAACCAGTGCAAAACCCATTGCTATTTCATAGGCAACAATCTGAGCTGCAGATCGCATGGCACCCAGGAATGCGTATTTGGAATTTGATGCCCAACCGGCAACGATAACACCGTAAACACCCAGCGAGGTCATCGCAAGAATGTATAACAAACTCGCATCGATATTAGACAATACCAGTCCGTCACTGAATGGCACGACTGCCCATGCCGCCAGTGATGGGCCAATTGATAACATCGGCGCAATAATAAACAGGAATTTATTCGCGTTGGTTGGAATAACAATCTCTTTCATGAGCAACTTCAGCGCATCGGCAATGGGTTGCAACCACCCTTTTGGCCCTACTCTGTTGGGCCCGACACGCACTTGCATATAACCAATCAGTTTACGTTCTGCATAGGTAAGATAAGCCACACCCAGCATTAATGGCACAATGATCGCCATTACTTTTAGCAGAATAAACAGGACATCCAGGAACATTTCCATCATGATCAATCCGCCTCCAGTGTTATGGGGGCAAATACGGAACCCAGTTTGGCACTATCTACTGTTGCCATGGGCACCCAGACGCAATTATCAGGAATACTGTCATCGATCGTCAGGGGCATACTTACTCCATCACCAGACTGGTTAACCAATACTTTTTCAACTTCATTTAAACCTAATTGTCTGGCTAGAGATGAGTTGATCCGTAACCCTGTCTGGTTGGCATCGTGCGTTTTTTGTAAGGCTTGCGATCTTCGTACTATCGCGTCTTCATGATATGTCGCGACATCACCGATTCGGACCAGGCCTTCTATTTCAACAGGCACTGAAACTGCTTCATCAGATACGATGAAATTATTCATTTCGACAGAACCTATTCGCGCCAGCTCTTCATCACGCACTTCATCTGAACTCACATAATCAAAACCATTCAAGTCCAGCAGGTTGCCTAATACACGTAATACTTTCCATGCCGGCCGTGCTTCACCCTGAGGATTGCAAACGCCCGCAAAACTCTGCGACTCACCCGTTACATTAATAAATGTGCCGGATGTTTCCGCCGTTGGACTCACTGGCAATAATACGCTGGCGTATTCTTTCATGGTGTCGCTAACAAAGGCTGTCAGGGAAATTACAAAGTCAGCTTTGTTCATTGCCGCGATTGCGGCATCCGGGTTTGCCATATCAAATTCAGGCTCAACACCAACTAATGCAAATGCTTTTACATTATTATTAATCATTTCCTGCGTGTTCAGACCTTCTGGCAATATACCTGCTTGCCATGCACCACTCGTGTTCGCGCCATCCGTCAAGTAACCAAAACTGGATCCCGTTGCTTGTGCGATAACACTGGCCAACGCACGTATCTCGGCCAGGTATGGCATAGTTTGCGCTTGAACACCCAGGATAACACTTGAGTTATCTTCTGATTTCAGATGTTCTGCAATTGCCAGCTGCGAATCATTGGCACTGGTGTTTGCCATTATATGTTTCAGGTTGGTCGGAATGGTTGTGCCTGTCAGATCCATCACCGCTTTGGTGATACCGGCCAGATTTTGAACCAGTTGATTTGGGTCTGTGATAATTTTTTCTGCAACATTAAAGTGGAAGTCAAAATCACGCACGTTTACAAACATGATTTTTGCACCGCGCATTGATGCTTTACGCAAGCGATGTGCAGCGATAGGCTGTTCCTTACGCACATTAGACCCGATCATTAAAACTGCGTCTTGCGCTTCAAGGTTTTCGATACTTTGCCCTAAAGAAGGAAACACTGACTCTGACGACTGCTGTCTGAAATCAATTTGTCGCAGACGATGATCGAGGTTTTTAGTACCCAGGCCAGCTGCCAACAGTCGTGTCAGACTCATTTCTTCGAGCGTCGCGTTAGGTGACATCAGGATACCCAGGTCGGTACCAGCTGCCTTTAATCCTTTTGCTGCTGCTTCCAACGCTGTATCCCAGTCTGTTTCTTTCCAATCACCATTCAGTTTGATCATTGGGGTTGTCAAACGTGTTTCGTTATTTATGCCTTCGTAGCTAAAACGATCACGGTCAGACAACCAGCATTCATTAATACTTTCATTATCACGCGGAATAGCTCGTGTCACTTTACCTCTAAAGGTGTGCATGGAAATATTCGAACCCATGCAGTCATGTCCTGCAATGGATGGCTTTTGTGTCAATTCCCATGCGCGTGCAGAGTAACGTGATGGCTTGGCGGTTAATGCACCGACAGGACACAAATCAATTATGTTGCCAGACATTTCTGAATCAACAGCTTGCTCTATATAAGTTCCGATCATGGTGTGTTCACCACGCCCGGTCGCCCCCATCTCACGCATGCCGGCGAGCTCCTGCCCGAAGCGAACACAACGTGTGCAGTGTATACAGCGCGTCATGTCAGTTGCGACAAGTGAACCCAGGTTTTTATCAAATACTACTCGCTTGCCTTCAGAATATTGGGATACATCACCACCATAACCCATGGCGACATCCTGCAATTCACACTCACCACCCTGGTCACAAATCGGACAATCCAGTGGATGGTTAATTAGCAAAAATTCCATGGTGGCTTTTTGTGCTGCAATCGCTTTGGGTGACTTGGTAAATACTTTCATGCCATCCATAACGGGTGTTGCACATGCGGGTAAGGGCTTGGGTGCTTTTTCCACTTCGACAAGACACATGCGGCAGTTAGCAGCAACCGACAGCTTATTGTGATAACAGAAACGCGGGATACGAATACCCGCCTTATCGGCTATTTCGATAAGCGTGTCGCCTTGATTGGCTTTTAAAGCCTGGCCGTTTATTTCAATATTGATCTGATCGTCACTCATTTATTTAACCTAAACGGGTCCCCTAGGAAAAAGAATTCTTCATGGCTACCATGCATTTTTTATGTTCGATGTGATACTCGAATTCTTCACGGTAGTTCTTTATAAAACTTTGCACTGGCATGGCGGCAGCATCACCTAAAGCACAGATAGTATGTCCGCCAATTTGTCCGGCGATACGGTCAAGGTTATCCAGATCTTCCGGTCTGCCCTGCCCATGTTCAATACGATGCACAACACGGGACAACCATCCGGTTCCTTCTCGACACGGCGTACATTGACCACAGGATTCGTTGTAGTAAAAATGTGACAGGTTCGACAGGACATTGACCATACAGGTATGTTCATCCATCACAATAACAGCACCTGAACCCAGCATGGAACCTGCCGCGGTAATGGAATCGTAATCCATGTCAACATCCATCATGACGTCACCTGGCAAAACAGGTACGGATGAGCCACCGGGTATAACGGCTTTTAATTTATTGCCATCGCGAACACCACCCGCCATTTCTAATAACTCTGAAAACGGTGTACCCATTGGAATTTCAAAATTACCGGGATTGTTTACATGACCCGAAACACAAAATAATTTTGAACCACCATTATTTGGTTTGCCAAGCTCCAGAAACCATTGGCCACCGTTCCTGAGTATTTCCGGAACAGATGCGAGTGACTCTGTATTATTAATAGTAGTGGGTTTGCCGTACAAACCAAAACCGGCAGGAAATGGTGGCTTGAATCGTGGCTGGCCTTTTTTGCCTTCAATTGATTCCAATAAAGCTGTTTCTTCGCCACATATGTAGGCGCCGGCTCCAAGATGGTTATGCAATTCGAAACTGAAATCACTACCAAAGATATTTTCGCCCAGCAGACCTTCTCTACGTGCCTCTTCAAGAGCCGCTTCCATACGTTCAAATGGCTCCCAGAATTCGCCGCGAATATAGTTATATCCGACACTGGCACCGATGCAATAACCCGCAATGATCATACCTTCGATCAATTGATGAGGGTTGTTCCTGAGAATATCCCTGTCTTTACAGGTACCCGGCTCACCTTCATCTGAATTACAAACAATGTATTTTTGTCCCGGTGCGTTTCTTGGCATGAAACTCCACTTTAATCCGGTCGGGAAACCTGCACCGCCGCGACCACGCAAGGACGATAATTTTAATTCTTCAATAATGTCTTCTGCTGGAATATTTTCTGTCAGAATTTTTTTCAGCACTTCATAACCGCCGCTTAAGCGATAGGCATCAAGTTGCCAGGGCTTATCCAGGTGTTCATTTCTGAAGCAAACTTCGTTGGCCATAATTAATCCAGCTCTTCCAGTATTTTGTCTATTTTTTCTTTGGTAAGATTTTCGTGATAATCCTTGCCAATCATAATGGCTGGTGCACCGACACAGGCACCCAGACATTCAACTTCCTTAATAGAAAATTTTCCGTCTGATGTTATTTCACCCATTTTTACGCCAAGTTTTTCCTGCAAATAATCAAGCAGGCCACCCGAGTCATTTAACAAACATGACACGCTGTTGCAGACACAGATTTTATGACGCCCAACAGGTTTATGTTCATACATGGAATAAAAGGTAGCTACCTCATAAACTGCTATGTTTGGCATTTCAAGGTATTCGGCAACCGCGTCCATTAATTCATTGGTCAAGGAGCCTTTATTCACATCCTGCACAATTCTGAGCGCAGCCATTACCGCCGACTGTTTTTGCTCTTCAGGGTATTTGGCTACCCAGTGATCAATTTCAGCACGTACTTCCTGACTGAGTAAGGCAAGCAAGCTATTTTTAGCATTCTGGTTCATTAACGATCTATCTCCCCAAATACGATATCCTGGGTTCCGATAACGGCGACCACGTCGGCAAGCATGTGTCCACGCACCATTTCATCGAGTGCAGACAAATGCGCAAAACCTGGCGCACGAATCTTGAGTCGATATGGTTTGTTGGCTCCATCAGAAACCATATAGATTCCGAATTCGCCTTTAGGGTGTTCAATGCCCACATAGGCTTCACCTTCGGGCACACAATAACCTTCAGTGAAATGTTTAAAATGATGAATCAAGGATTCCATATTGCCTTTCATGACTTCACGTTTTGGCGGCGTAATCTTGTTATCTTCAAGCAGTACTGGCCCCGGATTAACTCTTAACCAGTCTACACATTGTTTAATAATGCGATTGGACTGACGCATTTCTTCCATACGCACAAGGTAACGATCATAGGAATCACCATTGGTGCCAATGGGAATATCAAATTCCATTTTATCGTAGACTTCATATGGTTGTTTTCTGCGCAGATCCCACTCAATGCCTGAGCCTCTTAACATTGGCCCTGTGAAACCTAATTGCATGGCACGTTCAGGACTAACAACACCAATACCCACGGTGCGCTGTTTCCAGATTCGATTATCGGTCAATAAGGTTTCATACTCGTCAACATAACCCGGGAAGCGATTAGTAAAGTCTTCGATGAAGTCCAGCATAGAACCATCACGATTACCATTCAGTCGAGTGGTATCTTTTTCAGTTCGCCATTGATTAGCTTCGAATTTAGGCATGCTATCGGGTAGGTCGCGTGCAACACCACCTGGACGATAATAAGTCGCATGCAACCGCGCACCGGAAACGGCTTCGTACACATCCATGAGGTCTTCACGTTCACGGAAGGCATATAAAAACATGGTCATGGCGCCAACATCGAGTCCGTGCGCACCGATCCAGAGCAAGTGATTCAGGATACGCGTGATCTCATCAAACATAACGCGTATGTATTGAGCACGCACAGGGACTTCTACACCCAGCATTTTCTCAATAGCCATAACGTAGGCATGCTCGTTACACATCATTGATACATAATCGAGGCGATCCATGTAACCAATGCTTTGATTATAAGGTTTGCTTTCAGCCAGTTTTTCCGTCGCGCGGTGTAACAGACCAATATGCGGGTCGGCTCTTTCGATCACTTCACCATTCATTTCAAGAATCAGGCGCAATACACCATGTGCCGCTGGATGTTGAGGACCAAAATTCAGTGTCATATTACGTAGTTCAGGCATTTGAAGACTCCTCACCTGTTTGACCATCTTCATAACGATGATCCTGACGTATAACACGTGGCACCAGCACACGTGGCTCAATACTAACGGGCTGATAAATTACGCGGCCTTTGTCTGCGTCGTAACGCATTTCCACATGCCCACTGAGTGGGTAATCTTTTCGAAATGGATGGCCGATAAAACCATAATCAGACAGGATTCGTCGTAAGTCAGGATGACCTTCAAAAATAATGCCGTACAAGTCGAATGCTTCACGCTCAAACCAGTTAACACCGTTCCAGATATCGTTCACAGAATCAATCACGGGGTAGTCACTATTTTCCGCATAACTACAGACTCGCAGTCGGTGATTATTGGCCAGTGACAATAAATGATAAACCACTGCAAATCTTGGCTTGTCTGAATTTTTACCATTCACCAGTGTTGCGGGCTGGTCAGTGTTAACGCCTCGACTGAAGCCGGTATCAGTCGTTACATCTGTTTCCCATTCAACCGAGCCATATGCTGCATAATCAACACCACAAAGATCAATCAGTATCTCAAATGCGAAATCAGCTTCGTCTCTCAAGGCAAGGCAAACATCCTGAATATTGGCTGCCGGTACCTCAAGCGTGACTTCTTTTAGATCCACTGTGCAGTCAATGAGAACATCTGTAAAACGCCCTCTTAATTTTTCTGCCAGTGTTTGTGAATCTGCCATATCGTGTTTTCTCTATTGCTTATGTTCGCGCGATTGTGTTGGTACGTTTAATCTTGTTCTGTAACTGGATAATGCCGTAAAGCAAGGCTTCAGCTGTTGGCGGACAACCCGGCACATAGATATCGACAGGGACGATCCGGTCACAACCACGCACGACTGAATAGGAATAGTGATAATAACCACCACCGTTAGCACAAGAACCCATGGAGATAACCCAGCGCGGTTCCGGCATCTGCTCATAGACCTTTCGAAGTGCAGGTGCCATTTTGTTACACAACGTACCCGCTACAATCATGACATCCGATTGCCGTGGACTGGGACGAAACAGAATGCCAAAACGGTCAATATCATAACGGGACGCGCCAGCTTGCATCATTTCTACCGCACAACATGCCAGCCCAAACGTCATCGGCCACATGGAACCGGTACGTGCCCAGTTTATTAACTTGTCAGCTGAAGTGGTTACGAAACCCTTCTCTAGTAAACCTTCTACTCCCATTCCAGCGCTCCTTTCTTCCATTCATATATGAAACCAATTACAAGGATACCCAGAAAAACACTCATGGAAATAACACCATACCAACCCAGATCATCGAGCACGACTGCCCACGGAAACATGAAAGCTATTTCAAGATCAAACAATATAAACAGGATGGCGACGAGGTAGTAACGGACGTCAAAGGTGGCGCGTGAGTCTTCAAAAGCCTCAAATCCACACTCATAGGGTGATAATTTTTCACTATTGGGTTTATGCGGCGCGAGGATTGCTCCTGCAAGGATAGGTCCTATACCAAATAGAATACCTATACCAATAAATACCAGTATTGGTAAATAGTTCTCCAGCATCTGCCTTTTACTCCATCCGCACCTTGCTTGATCAGATAATTCGATCACTCAGGCGATATAATTATGTTTATTTCTAAATCTGGCGTTTAGATGATTTATCGTTGCGTAGCAGTCTAGGCCAATAGTGGAACCTGTGTCAAGTTGGGCTTATTTGGATATATCTTATTTTTCAATAAGTTATGTCATTATTAGGGGCATAAAAAAACGGTATGCCGAAGCATCCGTTTTTTTATTGAAGATTGACTATTTTTTAGTCAGATTTGGTGCCGATGGCCGGAGTCGAACCGGCACAGCTTACGCTACCACCCCCTCAAGATGGCGTGTCTACCAATTTCACCACATCGGCTAAAACTTTGATTAATCCTTTTTATCAGTAACCGGTTTTTCAGTTACCGGCTTTTCGGCCTTGGGTACGGCAGGTATATCAGATGCCTTTGCATCCGTTTTGGGTGTTGCCGGCACAACTGGCACATCAGACTTAGGCACATCCGTTGTTTTTATTGTAACTGGAGCAGTTTCAGGCTTGTACTTATCAACCAGGTCGACATCATTTGTCTGCCGATGCGCGATGATGGTCAACGATAGCGCTACTGCAAAAAACAAGGTCGCCAGTACCGCTGTTGCCCTGCTCAAAAATGACGCAGAACCGGTGGCGCCAAAAACGGTTGATGATGCCCCACTACCAAAAGCGGCACCTGCATCAGCACCTTTACCATGCTGAATAAGGATCAAACCAATCAATGAGATGGATATTAATACTTGTACTACCAACAAAAAAGACTGCATGAATTCGTCTCCGTTTAACCTGCGGCCTGGCAAATAGCCAGGAAACCATCAGCTTGTAGCGCAGCACCACCGATTAAACCACCATCGATATCTGGCATGCCGAATAATTCCTGCGCATTTGAGCCATTAACACTGCCACCATATTGAATAACCAGGTTTGCAGCTATATCTGCATTCAACGCGGCAATTTTGTCGCGAATAAACTTATGTACGTCCTGGGCCTGTTGCGGGCTTGCTGTCTTGCCAGTACCAATGGCCCAAACAGGCTCATAAGCAATAATTGCATCGGCAAGAGATTCAACACCTTCAAGTTCGATAACAGCATCGATCTGGCGACCAACAACGTCTTCTGTAATGCCTTGCTCACGCTCTTCCAGTAATTCACCAACGCACAATATGGGTTTTAGGCCATTGCGGCGTGCTGCAGCGAAGCGTTTTGCGACCAATTCATCAGATTCACCATATAAGCTGCGGCGTTCTGAGTGACCAACGATGGCATACTCACAGCCATATTCCTTGAGCATGGAACCCGCTATTTCACCAGTGAAGGCACCTGAATCCTGATCACATATATTTTGAGAGCCCACACCTATTTTTGACCCTTCGACGAGTTTAGCCACCTCAGGGATATAAATGGCGGGAGGACAAACAACCACACCTGCCGTATTAACAGAATCCATACCTGCTTGAATTCCCTTGATAAGTTCCCGAATACTCTCTAAAGAACCATTCAATTTCCAGTTACCGGCTACCAGCTTTGTGCGCATTTCTCTCTCCAACATCCAAAATTCTTAGCAATAATTAGCCGGCAAGCTTACCGGCAATTGCCAAATAAATCAATCGTTTGATATTCATTACATCGATTATAAAACAGGATATCGACCGCCTGTGCAATTTTGGTATGCAATGAAAGGAAATCCAGGTGATGATGAAGATCAGCCCGCCGATGTGACCTCTTCAACCACCAGCGCTAAACGACGCGCCAGCATGTCTACCTGAGTCTCATCCCGCCCTTCAACCATGACACGCACCAGCGGTTCGGTTCCTGACAATCGCAGCAAAACACGACCATCTTCACCGAGCTCTTTTTCAACTGCTCTGATTTCCTGCTGGATCTTATCGTCATTTGTCAGGTCAATTCTTCTAGACATGGTGACATTCACAAGGCTTTGTGGAAACTTCGTCATACCTGACTTTAGTTCATGCAGACTTTTACCTGACACCTTCATGGCGGCCAGTACCTGCAATGCTGAAATAGTACCATCACCTGTACTAATGCAATCCAGACAGATGATATGACCTGAACCTTCTCCACCAATCATAGAGTTAGTGGACTTGAGTTTTTCCATCACATAACGATCACCAACATCACTACGGTAAAATTCGACGCCCTCTTCTCGCAATGCTATTTCCATTCCGAGGTTACTCATAAGGGTTCCGACAACGCCCCCCTTTAAAGATTTACGGGCAATACGATCTTTAGCTATGATATACAGAATTTCGTCGCCATCGACAATTTCACCCTGTGAGTCAACCATGATCAATCTATCACCATCACCATCCAGACCAATACCGACATCTGCACCATGACTCAATACGGCTTCTCGCATACCCTCTGGTTTGGTTGAACCAACACCCTTATTGATATTCAGGCCATCTGGCTCAACACCCAGTGTAATCACTTCAGCACCGATCTCATCAAACACATTAGGTGCAACCTGATAAGTAGCACCATTCGCACAATCGACAACGATTTTCATACCTTTAAGATTAACGGTCGATGGAATTGTGCTCTTGCAAAATTCGATATAACGGCCTCGTGCATCAGTTATACGTTCTGCTTTACCTAATTGATCCGATGCGACTGTGGTCATCGGTTCATCAAGCATAGCTTCAATTTCCAGCTCAACCGCATCAGGCAGTTTAGTACCATTTGCCGAGAAAAACTTGATGCCATTATCATAAAACGGATTATGTGACGCACTGATTACAATACCTGCATCGGCGTGCAAGGTACGAGTTATATAGGCAATCGCAGGTGTCGGAATAGGACCCAGCAATAAGGTATCAACACCCGCTGCTGACAAGCCAGCTTCTAACACGGATTCAAACATATAACCGGATATCCGCGTGTCTTTACCGATGACAACCTTACCCTTGCCTTGTTTGCACAAAACATGACCTACAGCCCAGCCTAGCTTTAAAACAAACTCGGGGGTAATCGGATACTCGCCAACCTTGCCTCTGATACCATCAGTTCCAAAATACTTTCTTTTCACAACATCACCCCTGATCCCTTTACTTTTTCATCGCACAAAATACTTTCACAGCATCAACCGTTTCAGCGACATCATGCACTCTGAGTATATCAACGCCTCGCTCCAGTGCATAACTCGCGGCTGCAATACTACCTGCCAGTCGCTGTTCTACTGGTTTATCCAGTACAAGCCCAATCATACTTTTGCGGGACAACCCCGCTAAAACAGGCACTCCTGTTTTTTTAAACTCATCTAAATGATCCAGTAAAACAAAATTTTGTTCAACCGTTTTTCCAAAACCAAAACCCGGATCAACCAGCAAATTACTTTTCACTAATCCGGCTGCTGTACAATCATCAATACGTTTTTTAAAAAACAAAATAATATCACTGACGACATTTTCATACTGCGGCTCACTTTGCATTGTACGCGGCTCGCCTTGCATGTGCATTAAACACACCGGCACACCCAGGCTCACCGCCATACTCAATGCATTTTCCTGCTGCAATGCACAAACATCATTAATCAAACCAGCACCCGCTTCAACTGCATGTTTCATAACCTCAGGTTTACTGGTATCAATAGTAATAACGGCATTACATTGACGTTTCTGTAATGCTTCAATCACTGGAATAACGCGTCGACATTCATCATCTGCCGAGACTGGCTGTGCACCCGGACGTGTCGATTCACCACCAATATCGATCATCGTCGCACCCTGTCGAACCATTTTTTCGGCCTGGGCAACGGCACTGTCCAAATCAGTATATTTACCGCCATCTGAAAAAGAATCTGGAGTGACGTTCAGGATACCCATTACATTGGGAATAGATAGATCGATTATTTTTCCGGCACAATTGAGACTATTCATGATGTTTTATAAAGAAAGTAAAGTCGGACTGTGAGAGCCACTTCGCCCTTCCGTGTGCGACGCTAACATAGTGCCAATCCTTTGGAGAATAGTTAAACGGTGATAAGCACTTCCATGTGCAAATCGCTCTCGCCCTTCCGTGGGCTTCGCGAAATAAGCACTTCCATGTGCAAATCGCTCTCGCCCTTCCGTGGGCTTCGCGAAATAAGCACTTCCATGTGCAAAAAAAGCCGGTAATATTACCGGCTTTAATAAAGAGTGAAACAATTTAATGCTCTTTGGCAGCACCACCTATTGTGGGAGAGCTGTCAGCATCTTTATTTTCTTTTTCATCTGCCACCTCGCTTGTTCCAGAAGGTTTATCAGAATCATCCCAATCTGCTGGTGGCTTTGGTGTTCTACGATTCATCAACTCATTAATCATTTCTTGATCAATCGTTTCATATTTCATCAACGCATCGGCCATGGCATGTAAAATATCCATGTTCTCGTTCAAGATTTTCTCGGAACGTTCATAGTTTGAATCGACAATCGATCTAATTTCACTATCGATATCATGTGCCGTGCTATCTGAAATATTCTTATGCTGTGTTACCGAATGACCAAGGAAAACCTCACCATCGTCTTCACCATAAGATAATGGACCAAGCTTATCAGACAGACCCCATTTGGTAACCATACTGCGTGCAATTTCAGTAGCACGTTCAATATCGTTTGAAGCACCTGTCGTAACAAAGTCATGACCGAATATTAATTCTTCTGCAATACGTCCACCAAACAAACTGGAAATCTGACTGTTGAGTCGTTGTTTACTGTAACTGTATCGGTCTTCAGTTGGTAAGAACATCGTTACACCTAAAGCTCGTCCACGAGGAATAATAGTCACCTTGTAGACAGGATCGTGAGATGGTAACTGTAATCCGACTATGGCGTGTCCTGCTTCATGATATGCAGTGAGTTTCTTTTCTTCTTCACTCATGACCATGGACTTGCGTTCTGCACCCATCATGATTTTATCTTTAGCATTTTCAAAATCGTCATGGTCAACCAATCGCTTATCGGCACGGGCTGCAAACAGTGCGGCCTCGTTAACCAGGTTGGCCAGATCGGCACCTGAAAAACCAGGTGTTCCACGTGCAATCAGTGAAGGTTTTACATTATCTGCCAATGGCACCCGGCGCATATGAACCTTGAGAATTTGCTCACGTCCACGAACATCGGGTAATGGTACAACTACCTGACGGTCAAAACGACCCGGACGCAACAACGCGGGATCAAGTACATCTGGACGGTTGGTTGCAGCAATAACGATGACACCTTCATTGCCTTCAAAGCCATCCATCTCAACCAGTAACTGATTAAGTGTCTGCTCACGTTCATCATGTCCACCACCCAGGCCAGCACCACGATGACGACCTACAGCATCAATTTCATCAATGAAGATAATGCAAGGCGCATGTTTCTTGGCCTGCTCAAACATATCACGTACACGCGAGGCACCAACACCAACAAACATTTCAACAAAATCAGAACCTGAAATTGTAAAGAAGGGTACTTTAGCCTCACCTGCGATAGCCTTGGCGAGTAAAGTTTTACCCGTACCCGGTGAACCCACGAGCAACACGCCACGAGGAATCTTGCCGCCTAGTTTCTGGAACTTTCCGGGATCACTCAGGAATTCAACCAATTCAGCTACTTCTTCTTTGGCTTCTTCTACGCCGGCTACGTCACCGAAGTTAATCTTGACTTGATCTTCACTCAGCATGCGTGCCTTGCTTTTACCAAATGACATGGCGCCACGACCGCCTCCGCCACCTTGCATCTGACGCATAAAGAAAATCCATACACCAATGAGTAGCAACATAGGAAACCACGAGATGAAAATGGACTGCCAGATCGAAGGCCTCTCCGGTGGCGTCGCTTCTACCTCAACCTTGTTATCAAGCAACTCCTTATAGAGCCCTCGCTCATCACCCATAGGGTAATAAGTAACGAACTGTGTTCCGTTTGAGTAATCACCTTTGATAGAGCGTCCAGTGACGACAACTTTACGAACCCGGCTATCACGAACCTGTTCAAGAAATTGTGAGTAGCTTGGTTTCTGGTAGTTGGCCGTAGACGGGCCGAACTGATTAAATACCGACATCAGGATGACCGCTATTACCACCCACAGAATAATGTTTTTTGCCATATCGCTCAAAGTAAAATCCTCAAATAATCAACAGATTGCTTTCCATTCATAGTCTTATTCTATTTCAAATCATAGCCTCTGGCCAGAATATATACCTCTCGGCTTCTGGCACGTGAAGCTTTAGGCTTTCGGAATATAATCTTTTGATAATGCTCACGAAAACCTTTTACCAAATCGTCATAACCTTCTCCCTGGAAGGCCTTTACCAGACAATCACCGCCCGTTTTTAGTACTTGCTGCGAGAAATCCAATGCCAGCTCGCACAAATACATAGCGCCAGGCTGATCAACGCTACTCACTCCTGTTATATTGGGGGCCATATCAGATAATACAAGGTCTACCGGTTTCCCCTGTACCGCTTCAAGTAGTTGATCCAACACCGCTTGTTCACGAAAATCACCCTGAATCAATTTCACCCCATCAAGTGGTTCTACAGGTAAAATATCGAGACCAACAATACTGCCTGACTTTCCCAGTATCTTCTGAGCATACTGACACCAGCCACCTGGTGCCGCGCCGAGATCAACGACGGTCATTCCTGGCTTTATAAGTTGATCTTTCTGCTGTATTTCTTCCAGTTTGAACACAGCTCTCGAACGATAACCCAGCTTTTGAGCTTTGAGGACATATTCATCATCAAAATGCTCTTTCAGCCACCGCTGGCTACTTTTACTACGTTTTTTCGTCATGCTGCTTACTCAATGCGCCGGATTGAAGTCGTGAAAGCACGCGTTTTGTCCTGACAATAAGCCAAAACATGCAAAACAATCCAAAACCTGACAGTGTCATCAACTGGGTCTGTGTATCATCGAAATAATTCATAACAAATATTGCAACGATAATTGACAGAAAAATAATAATCGCTAAATCCAGCTTCACCACATTCAATGGACTGGGCGCAACAGTTACATAGCGCGTTTTGCGTGTTACACTCGCGTCCTCTTTATTACCATTTTGACTATTATCTTTATTCATGATTACTGAAAAACAAAAACGTTTCTTACGCGCAAAAGCCCATCATCTAAATCCTGTCGTTACTGTCGGCAATGCCGGTGTTTCCGCAGCCGTTATTAATGAGATCGAAATTGCCTTATCTCGCCATGAACTGCTTAAAGTTCGTGTCAATGCAGAACGTGATGAGCGTAAAACTATGGCTAATGTTATTTGCAAAAAAACAAACGCAGACCTTATCCAGATTATAGGTGGCATTGTTATTTTATATCGACCGGCAAAAAAACCTTTTATCAACCTGCCCAAGGTATGATAATCCGTTCAGTGTTTAACTGAACGCAGACCAAAAATAACCAAAACCAACCCCAAAATACTGTTTAGCAGAAACAGGCTGGATGAAATACCGTGAAGCCGTGCAAAAGATGTCGCTGCCTCAGCACTGGATAGACCTGCCTGTTTTAATTCTGTCATCATTGGCGTTAAAATAAACTGCCCTGCCAGCACAAGTAACAACATCACGGCAAGAACCCAAATGCGATAATTTTTTAGCTTGGCAGTTGAGCTAAATAATAAACTCAACAGTAGAAGACTACAGCAGACGATGCCTATATAACTGGTTACGGTGAATATCTGACCCGCCACCATGCCAGCTGTTTGTCTATCGAGTACCTGGAACAACACGGGAGCAACAACATAACCCGCAAACCAGAGACCACCCACCCATAAGGTCAGCAGGATTTTTTCACCAATATTAATCACTGTTATATGTGGCGAACTTCAATGATTTCCAGCTCTCTGTCTCCACCAGGTGTTTTAACAATGGCAATGTCACCTTCCATCTTGCCGATCAGAGCACGTGCAATAGGCGAACCGACTGAAATACGATTTGCTTTTATATCGGCTTCATCTTCTCCAACGATTTGATATGTCAATTCCTCGCCTGTATCTTCATCTGATAGCAATACCGTGGTGCCGAATATAACTTTTCCTGTAGGTGGTATTTGCGTGATATCGATAATCTGTGCGTTAGAAAGTTTGCCTTCAAAGTCCTTTATACGTGCTTCGGTAAAACCCTGCTCTTCACGTGCTGCGTGATATTCTGCATTTTCTTTCAGATCACCATGCGCACGAGCTTCTGCTATGGACGCAATGATTCTTGGACGATCCTCATTTTTTAATTTTTTCAATTCTTCGCGCATTTGATCTGCGCCAGTTTTGGTCAATGGAATTTTATTCATGATTTAACTTCCTTATGCAGATCCTGCAAAACATACACAGCCTGTGTATCTGTCTGCTGTAGTGCCTGACAGGTAGCTCTGGCACCTGCCAATGTCGTGGTATACGCCACCTTATGTTGTAATGCTGCACCACGAATAGTATAGGAATCGGCTATGGCCTGCTTCCCTTCAGTGGTATTAACAATCAAATTGATTTCATTGTTCTTAATTGAATCAACGATATTGGGACGACCTTCATTTACTTTAAATACGGTCGTAACATCAATCCCTGCTTTTTGTATCACTCTGGCTGTACCACCTGTGGCAACCAGATCAAAGCCCAGCTCATCCAACTGTTTGGCAATTTCAATCACGGCATCTTTGTCGCGTTCACGTACGCTAACAAATGCTTTACCTTTTGTAGGTAAATCCACTCCCGCACCAGCTTGCGCCTTACCGAAGGCCTCACCAAATGTTCTACCAACGCCCATTACTTCGCCAGTTGATTTCATTTCCGGACCTAACAAAGGATCGACACCCGGAAATTTTATAAACGGAAAAACAGCTTCTTTAACTGCGAAATAAGGAGGAATAATTTCCTTGGTAACACCCTGTGATTTCAAGCTTTTGCCAACCATACAGCGAGCAGCGACTTTCGCCAAAGGAATGCCGATTACTTTTGAAACAAATGGAACCGTACGTGACGCACGTGGATTGACTTCGATTATATATACCTTGCCATCCTGAATCGCAAACTGCGCATTCATCAAACCGACCACCTTCAAACTATGCGCCATACCTGTCATTTGTTTACGGAGCTCGTCCTGCACTTCTTTACTCAGGGTGTAAGGTGGTAATGAACAAGCAGAATCACCAGAATGCACGCCAGCTTGTTCGATGTGTTCCATGATGCCACCGATAAGAACATCCTCACCATCACAGATTGCATCAACATCCACTTCGACCGCATTATCCAGAAAATGATCCAGTAGTACGGGCGACTCATTTGATACTTGTACGGCTTCACGCATATAACGAGCAAGATCATCTTCAGAATAGACTATTTCCATTGCCCTGCCACCTAAAACATAGGATGGTCGAACCACTAATGGAAAATCAATTTCTCTGGCCAGCTTCATAGCCTCTTCTTCTGTGCGTGCCGTGCGATTTAATGGCTGCAGCAAATTTAGTTCTTGCACCATTTTCTGGAAACGTTCGCGGTCTTCTGCCATATCAATAGAATCAGGCGTTGTACCGATAATGGGAGCGCCTGCTGCTTCGAGTGCTCGCGCCAGTTTCAATGGTGTTTGGCCGCCGTACTGCACTATCACACCTTTTGGCTTTTCTTTTTCGATAACTTCCAGCACGTCTTCCAGTGTTAATGGCTCGAAGTACAGCCGATCGGAAGTATCATAATCGGTTGATACCGTTTCAGGATTACAGTTAATCATGATGGTTTCGTAACCATCTTCACGCATTGCCAATACAGCATGCACACAACAATAATCAAACTCGATTCCCTGACCAATTCGGTTAGGGCCACCACCCAACACGACAATTTTGTCGCGATCTGATGGATCAGCTTCGCATTCTTCTTCGTATGTGGAATATTGATAAGCAGTACTGGATGCAAACTCGGCCGCACAGGTATCGACTCGTTTATAGACGGGGTGGATATCCAGCTTATGTCTTATCGCGCGGATCTCATTTTCTGGTTGATTTAATAATGTAGCCAGTCGACGATCAGAAAACCCTTTCTGCTTCAAATAAAACAAACGATCTTTTACAAGGCTGTTAATACCCTGCTGTTTAATTTCATCTTCGAGCCGAATCAATTCTTCAATCTGAACCAGGAACCACGGGTCAATTTTGGTTAATTCAAAAACTTGTTCCAGTGACATACCAAATCTTATCGCATCACCCAGATACCAGAGTCGCTCTGCTCCTGGAACCTGTAATTCACGACGCAGTATAGATTCTGCATCATCAGTTGTAATATCTATTTTTTCATTCAGACCATCAACACCAATTTCAAGGCCTCTTAATGCTTTCTGCATAGACTCTTGAAAGGTTCGACCGATTGCCATTACTTCTCCCACCGACTTCATTTGCGTGGTTAATCGACCATCAGCCTTGGGGAATTTTTCAAATGTAAAACGAGGAACCTTGGTTACAACATAGTCAATACTGGGTTCGAATGAAGCTGGAGTAGCACCACCCGTAATATCATTTTTAAGTTCATCCAGCGTAAAACCAACAGCAAGTTTAGCGGCTATTTTTGCGATCGGGAATCCTGTCGCTTTTGATGCCAATGCGGATGAACGTGATACACGAGGATTCATTTCGATAATGATCATTCTGCCGGATTCAGGATTAATGGCAAACTGAACATTGGAACCGCCGGTTTCTACACCTATCTCGCGTAATACTTGCAGAGAAGCATTTCGCATGATCTGATATTCTTTATCTGTTAATGTTTGCGCCGGTGCGACAGTGATTGAGTCTCCGGTATGAATACCCATGGGGTCAAGATTTTCAATCGAACAAATAATAATACAATTATCATTTCGGTCACGAACCACTTCCATCTCATATTCTTTCCAACCAGCTATGGATTCTTCAATCAATAATTCATTAGTGGGAGAAAGATCCAGACCGCGTTCGCAAATCTCGATAAACTCTTCTCGATTATAAGCAATACCACCACCACTACCACCCATAGTGAATGACGGACGAATAACCGTCGGAAATCCAATCTGAGCTTGTACTTGATGTGCCTCTTCCATGCTATGCGCAATCGCTGCACGTGGCATATCAAGACCAATCTTTTGCATTGCCTTACGGAAACGATCACGGTCTTCTGCCTTGTCAATCGCGTCCTTGTCAGCGCCAATCATCTCCACGCCATATTTTTCCAGGACACCTTCTCGATCCAGGTCGAGCGCGCAGTTCAAGGCCGTCTGACCACCCATTGTCGGCAGTAAAACATCAGGGCGTTCTTTTTCAATAATATTGGCGACCGTCTTCCAGTTTATCGGTTCGATATAGACAACATCTGCCGTTTCAGGGTCTGTCATGATCGTGGCCGGATTGGAATTAACCAGGATCACTTTATAACCCTCTTCGCGTAACGATTTACAAGCTTGCGCACCGGAATAATCAAACTCACAGGCCTGACCTATTACTATGGGGCCGGCTCCTATGATCAGTACACTTTTAATGTCAGTTCTTTTTGGCATATGTATTTATCTTAAACCTGTAACGTTTAGTTAGCTTCTATCAATTCTATAAAGTGATCAAACAATGGTGCGACATCATGCGGTCCGGGACTGGCCTCAGGGTGACCCTGAAAACTGAACGCTGGAATGTCGGTACGATGAACACCTTGTAATGAGCCATCAAATAACGAGCGATGAGTGGCCTGTAAATTATCGGGTAAACTGTCTTCATCAACTGCAAACCCATGGTTCTGGCTACTGATCATGACAACTTTTGATGCCAGATCCTGCACGGGATGATTTGCACCATGGTGGCCAAATTTCATCTTGATGGTTTTAGCGCCGCTTGCTAACGATAATAGCTGATGCCCTAAACAAATTCCGAAGATCGGTACACCCGATTTTGTGAGTGTCTGGATAGCCTCAATAGCATAATCACATGGTTCGGGGTCACCGGGGCCATTGGATAAAAAGATGCCATCCGGTTTCAGGTTCATGACCTCTGATGCTGGCATTTGCGCAGGCACAACGGTCACTCGGCAACCACGATCAACCAGCATTCTTAAAATATTACGTTTCACGCCATAGTCGTAAGCAACAACATGGTGTGGTAATTTTTCATCAATTGGATGAGGCGCTTCCGGCAAACCACCTTCAAGCGTCCAACTACCCTGCACCCATTCATAAGGTGAAGAGGTAGTAACATCCTTGGCAAGATCCATCCCTTTCAAACCGGGAAATGATTTTGCGGCAGCAATAGCGGCGGCTTCATCAATATTATCACCGGCGACAATACAGCCCCCCTGAGCACCTTTTTCACGCAAAATTCGGGTCAGACGACGTGTATCGATGCCCGCTATACCGACGACATGCTTGGCTTTTAGGTAATCTTCCAACGATTGCTGACTACGCCAGTTACTGGCCATCAATGGCACATCGCGAACGACAAGACCACTTGCGACAATTTTTGATGATTCTTCATCATCGTCATTGGTGCCAACATTACCAATATGGGGGTAAGTTAACGTCACAACCTGATTACAGTACGAAGGGTCGGTGAGGATTTCTTGATAACCGGTTAATGCTGTATTAAAAACGACTTCACCTGTCGTTTGCCCTTCAACACCAATGGATTGCCCCCAAAACAGGCTACCATCTTCAAGAGCTAACAGGGCTGGTTTACGCAATGTAACCTCCAATAAACAGACACGCACAAAAAAGGAGGGGCCTTTCTGGCACCTCCCCCGCTTCAACAGTTGGCATGACCAACGTGCAGGTGACTTATTTTACTGAAAAGTGACTCAGGTTTAAAGCCTCATTAGGCTAAAAATGAGAAATATTTATCGTAAACCCAGCACATCCTGCATATCAAATAACCCTGCATCCTTCTCAACAATATATGCGACAGCCCTGACAGCGCCTTTAGCGAAGTTCATACGACTGCTGGCCTTGTGTGTAATTTCCACTCTCTCGCCTATATCCGCAAACATCACAGTATGCTCACCAACGATATCCCCGGCACGAATCGTCTCAAAACCAATGGTTTGACGGTCTCTTTCGCCTGTCTGGCCTTCGCGGCCGTAGACTGCACATTCTTTCAAATCACGACCCAGGGCATCGGCAACAACCTCGCCCATGCGTAATGCTGTACCCGAAGGTGCATCAACTTTATGGCGGTGATGCGCCTCAATGATCTCAATATCGACCTCTCCACCCATAACTCGGGCAGCTAAATCAAGTAATTTAAAACAAAGATTAACGCCCACACTCATGTTCGGCGCAAATAACACGGCTGTTTTTTCAGCTGTAGCATCGATTAAGGCTTTCTGCTCGTCTGTGAGTCCGGTTGTACCAATGACGATACGCTTGCCTGCATCTGCACAAAACTTCAGGTTCGCCTCAGTCACTTCAGGACGAGTAAAATCAATCAAAACATCAAAATCATCGACCACTTTTGCCAGGTCATCCACGAGGGTGACGCCCAATTTACCAACACCCGCAAGCTCACCAGCATCTGCACCGAGCAGGCTACTGCCTGGAAATTCAATCGCAGCCGCTACTTTCATGCCTTCGGCATTATGAAAAGCTTCAATCAGCGCCCGACCCATGCGACCGGCTGCACCGGCAATAGCGATGTTTGTCATTTGTTTCTCACTTTTGTAATTCTTGTTTATCGATTGCGATATGACAGTATGGAGTATTTCAATATAAAGATATACCTGCAGGGCACCCTTGGTTCACTCCTGCAATTTCCGTCTTAAAACTTCACACCATCAAAAAATTTCTTCACCCCGTCAAGCCAGGATTTGGATCGCGGGTTATGCTTGTCTTTATTTTCAATCAGTGTTTTTTCAAATTCTTTTAGCAAGTCTTTCTGCGCAGAAGAAAGATTAACCGGCGTCTCAACTTCAACCCGACATAATAAATCGCCAGTTGCGCCACCTTGAACAGGTTTAACACCCTTGCCACGCAATCTGAACATTTTACCGCTTTGAGTTTCTGCAGGAATCTTGAGTTTTACCTTACCTTTCAGAGTGGGCACTTCTAACTCGCCACCCAGTGTTGCCGTAATAAAACTAATTGGCATTTCACAATACAAGTGACTATCTTCCCGATGAAAAATCGCATGTTCGCGAACATGTGTCTCGACATACAAATCCCCGGGTGGGCCGCCAAATTCACCGGCTTCACCTTCACCCGACAAACGGATTCGATTACCTGTATCTACACCCGCAGGAACCTTCACAGAAAGGGTCTTGGTTTCCTGTACGCGACCGTCTCCATGACATGTACCACATGGATCAGATATCATCTTGCCAGTACCACGACAACGTGGACAAGTTTGCTGCACTGAGAAAAAACCCTGTTGCATGCGCACCTGACCCTGACCACCACACGTGCTACACGTTGTTGGTGTAGTACCCTTCTTGGCACCACTACCATCACACTCAACACAGGTAGACATGACAGGAACACGTATTTTTACTGTTGTACCCGCGACCGCTTCTTCCAGGTCCAGATCCAACTTGTAACGCAAATCTGCTCCTCGGTAGGCACGATTTCCACCGCCGCCACCGCCGCCGCCGCCAAATATATCGCTAAAAACATCACCAAAAATATCACTAAAGTTACCACTGCCACCAGCACCCTGCCCACCACCCATGGATGAGTCAACGCCAGCATGTCCAAACTGATCATAGGCTGCACGTTTTTGCGCATCCGATAATACATCGTAGGCCTCTTTTGCTTCCTTGAATTTTACTTCGGCCTCGTCTTTATTTTCCTGGTTACGATCCGGGTGGAATTTCATTGCCATGCGTTTGAATGACTTCTTCAGGTCAGCATCACTGACATTCTTGGCCACACCCAGTACTTCGTAATAATCACGTTTAGACATAATATTTTTCGCTACTTACCAATCCTGTTTTGTTGATCCAGATACGCAGATGGCAGCTTACAGTTTTACCTGTAAGCTGCCACTGACACATCAACTTATCTGACAGATTTACTTGTCGTCTTTAACCTCTTCAAACTCGGCATCAACAACGTCATCGCCAGCTTTAGTCGCGTCATCTGCACCCGCTGCTGCATCAGCAGCACCGGCTTCTGACTGTTGGGCATAAGCCCGTTCAGCTAATTTGCCTGCTTTTTCACCCAATGTTTTGGTTTTAGCTTCGATATCATCCTTGTCTTCACCTTTCATGGCTTCCTGCAGATCCTTGATCGCAGCTTCGATGCTTTCTTTCTCACCTTCTTCCATCTTATCAGCAAACTCAGTCATAGACTTGTTTGTTGCATGAATCAGGTTATCGGCCTGGTTTCTAACATCAACCATTTCATGGAATTTCTTGTCTTCATCTGCATGTGCCTCTGCATCCTGCACCATACGTTCGACTTCATCATCAGATAGACCGCTGGACGCCTTAATGACTATTGATTGCTCTTTACCAGTAGCCTTGTCTTTCGCAGACACATTTAGAATACCATTAGCATCGATATCCAATGTTACTTCGATCTGAGGCATGCCACGTGGTGCTGGTGGAATATCTGACAGATCAAAACGACCCAGTGATTTATTAGCTGAAGCCTGGTCACGTTCACCTTGCAGTACATGTACCGTAACAGCAGACTGGTTATCGTCAGCCGTTGAGAACACCTGATTCGCTTTGGTCGGGATCGTTGTGTTCTTTTCGATGAGTTTAGTCATGATGCCACCCATGGTTTCGATACCCAGAGACAATGGTGTTACATCGAGTAACAGAACGTCCTTAACATCACCACCTAATACACCACCCTGAATTGCCGCACCAACTGCAACGGCTTCATCCGGATTCACATCCTTACGCGGCTCTTTACCGAAAAAGTCTTCAACAGCCTTTTGTACCATTGGCATACGGGTTTGACCACCGACGAGAATAACATCATCTATTTCAGAGGCGCTTAAACCTGCATCTGATATCGCTGCCTTCAATGGTGCAATCGTGCGCTTAATCAATTCTTCAACCAGTGATTCCAGTTTCGCACGTGTGATCTTGATGTTCAGGTGTTTAGGTCCTGTTGCATCAGCTGTGATAAATGGCAGGTTGATATCGGTCTGCTGGCTGGATGACAACTCAATCTTGGCTTTTTCTGCACCTTCTTTGAGACGTTGCAGCGCCATTGGGTCATTCTTCAGGTCGACACCCTGATCTTTCTTGAATTCATCAACCAGGTAATCAATCAAGCGTTGGTCGAAATCTTCACCACCCAGGAATGTATCACCATTCGTGGACAGTACTTCAATCTGATGTTCACCATCGATTTCATTGATTTCAATGATAGAGATATCAAAGGTGCCGCCACCCAGGTCATATACGGCCAGCTTGCGATCACCTTCTTTTTTGTCCATACCAAAAGCCAGTGCCGCAGCTGTTGGCTCATTGATAATACGTTTTACATCCAGACCGGCAATTTTACCTGCATCTTTGGTTGCCTGACGCTGAGAATCATTAAAATAGGCAGGAACTGTGATTACAGCTTCTGTTACTTCTTCGCCAAGATAATCTTCAGCCGTCTTTTTCATTTTCTGCAAAACACGTGCTGCGATCTCTGGAGCCGCCATCTTTTTACCAGCCGCTTCTACCCAGGCATCTCCATTTTCAGCTTTAATGATCTTATAAGGAACCAGATCGATATCTTTCTGTACTTCCTTATCAGCAAACTGACGACCAATAAGTCGCTTGACCGCATATAAGGTGTTTTCCGGATTCGTTACCGCCTGTCGTCTGGCTGACTGACCAACTACTACTTCGTCATCACCGACAAAAGCAACAACGGATGGTGTGGTGCGATCACCTTCACTATTCTCAATAACCTTTGCACTACCGCTGTCCATGACAGCTACGCATGAGTTAGTGGTTCCCAGGTCAATGCCGATAATTTTTCCCATGATATAAAATCTCCGATAATCAATTACTTAATAAATATGTTTAATTTGTTTCTGTATTACCGCAAAAGATGGGGCTATTCTTTTCTTTTTCAAGCCTGATCATCAATTTTACTAGTAGAATCTTCTGTTTTTTCATCATATCCGCCATCTTTACCCGCTACGGCTTTGGAAACGACGACCATGGCCGGGCGGATCAGCCTGCCATTTAATAGATAACCTTTCTGAAATACATTAATAACGGTATTGGGGGCCGCATCTGCTGTTTCCAGCATCGACATGGCTTGATGCAATTCGGGATCAAATTTATCCCCTTCAGGACTGACTTCCTCGAGATTGAATTTTTTCATGGTATCCGACATCATTTTCAGGGTTAAATCCATACCCTCTTTAATCGTCGATATATCAACATTCTCGTCCTGGGCTGCATTCATACCCATAGCCAGGCTGTCCCAGACGGGTAATATATCCTGGATGAATTTTTCCATACCAAACTTATGTGCATTCTCAAGATCCCGGGCATGGCGTTTACGCATATTTTCACTGTCTGCCTGCAAACGTAACAACTCATTCCAGTGCTCATCGGCTTTATTGCGCGCATCTTCCAGCAATAGATGAATATCTTCAGGTGCCTCTGCAGACTCTGCTGTCGATTCTGCTTCAGATTCCTCTGAGGACTCTAACTCTTCTTCAAAGTCAGCCTGGTTTTCTTTTTCAGACATTAATTTTCTCCACAAACTTAAAGTATTTTCTTATATTTCACTTGCCGGGCAAACAAATGCCCGACTGATAATTCAGACTGCTTGCATGCTTTATATGGGTTAAGATCTGGAATTCAAGACCGCACCAAGAACTTTTGCTGTCACATCCACAATCGGGATAATCCGGTCATACTGCATACGGGTTGGCCCAATAACGCCCAGCACACCCAGAGACTGGCCATCGATCGAATACGAAGAACTCACCACACTGCAATCATCAAAGATCTTGTAACCTGACTCCCTGCCAATAAATATCTGCACACCATCCGTATTGACACATTGATCAAGTAAATTCAGCACTTCCTGCTTTTGGTTAAAGGCATCAAAAAGCTCACGTAGTTTATCCACATTACTCAGCTTGTCCATGCCCATGAGGTTTGATTGCCCGGCGAGAATATAGTCTTCCTCCCCTTTTTCATCATTTAGTAAGGAATCAGCCATTTCCATCGCCACATTCATCACCTGATCCATGTTATCCTTGTCATGTCGCATCTGGTTGACCAGCCGCTGCCGTACCTGGCTCATTTCCATGCCAGAAAATGTCTCATTGAAATAACTAGACAGCAATTGCAATTCTTCTAATTTGAAATCGCGCTGCATATTCAATATACGATTTTGCACTTCATCAGTACTGGTCACTAAAATGGCAAGGATCTTCCTGTCACCAAGCGGAATAAATTCTATCTGACTTAACGCAATTTGCTGGACTTTGGGCAGCGTGACAACACCGGCCAATTTGGTAACACCAGACAGGAATTCTGACACACTCACTGCCAATTCATGTGGATTATTGTTACTTTCCAGCTGCTCTTGCAGTTCATCAAGCAATTTTTTTTGCGCGATAGGTTGCGAGTCCACCAGACTATCTACAAAAAAACGATAACCTTGTATCGTCGGGATTCGTCCTGCCGAGGTATGAGGTGATTCAATAAAGCCTAAATCTTCGAGCTGAGACATAATGTTTCGTATGGTCGCAGGACTAACATCCAGATTTGCAGCCTGCGCGAGTGTTTTCGAGCCAACGGGCTGACCATCTTCAATATAATGATTTACCAACACTTTTAGCAGATGTTGAGCACGATCATTTAAACTCTTGTTTGATTTTTTCTCTGGCATCTCACTATCACTACAATTATGGCATTTAGCACTCACTATGTTAGAGTGCCAAGAATGAATCGTCAACTATAACTACTGTTATGATTCCGCTTTGCTGGTATCCAATGACATGATAAATTGACTGATATGAACGGTTATGAGTCAAAATCACAACAATTAAAATGACTAATGAATAAACAATTCAAAACCATTGGCATTATAGGCAAATCAGCAGACCCAGGCATTGAACATGTCATCAGGGAAATCAGCCTGTTTTGCCAGAAAGAAGAGCTGGACGTACTACTCGACAAGTACACGTCCACCCATATTGGCAACACTGATCTACAAATTGCTGCGCGCGATGATTTGGGGCGCCAATGTGATCTGGTGGTCGTTGTTGGAGGTGATGGCACTATGCTCAGTGCCGCACGCACCTTGTGTGATTATGAGGTACCCCTCATCGGCATCAATCTGGGACGACTCGGCTTTCTAACAGATATTTCCCCATCTGAGGCCGAAGACCGTCTATCAGAAATACTCAATGGCGAGTATGAGGTGGAAGAACGTCTGCTGCTGAAAGCCACCATGAAACGCAATGGCAAGGTAATCGCCAGCGGCACTGCACTGAATGATATTGTTGTTCACAAGTGGGAAGTCGCGCACATGATCGAGACTGACACCTATATAAATGGTCACTTTGTCCACACGCATCGCTCTGATGGTATCATTACATCAACACCAACCGGTTCAACTGCCTATGCCCTGTCAGGCGGCGGTCCTATTATCCAACCCGGACTGGAAGCACTGGTGATTGTACCCATTTGCCCACATACCCTGAGTAATCGGCCCATTGCTATCAAGTCTGACAGTCAGATTAAAATCATCATGAGCAAAACTGGTAGAAACAAGGGACAGGCAACCTGTGATGGTCAACTATTACATGAAATGGAAATCGGTGATGAGATACTCATTGAAGCCAACCCAAGAAAACTAAAATTACTGCATCCCAAGGGACATGACTATTACCAGATATTGAGAGCCAAACTGCATTGGGCGGAGCATCCCTGAATATGTTAAACCACATACAAATTCGTAATTTTGCCATTGTTGAAGAACTATCAATTGAACTCAGTGATGGCATGAGCGTACTGACCGGTGAAACCGGTGCAGGTAAATCCATTTTACTCGACGCCCTTAATCTATGTCTCGGTGATCGTGCAGATAGTAATAATATTCGCCATGGTACTGATCGAGCTGAAATTAGTGCCATGTTTACGGTTACTGCAAACAGTCCGGCTTATCGCTGGCTTGTTGAGCAAGAAATAGAACAAGATGAAGAGTGCCTGATCAGACGTGTTATTAGTCGTGAAGGCCGCTCCAAGGGATTTGTAAACGGTAGCGCAGTTCCAATGCAATCCCTCAAAGAACTTGGCGAAATGCTGGTTGACATTCATGGACAACATGAACATCAATCACTATTAAAACGTGATATACAAAGACAATTACTGGATGACTATGCCGGCAACCAGAAACTGCTTGAAGGACTGAAGAAGCTTTATCGTTTATGGCGACAAAAAAACGATCAACTCAATTCCCTGAAACAATCAGCAAATGACCGTCAGTCCAGACTGGAATTATTGCATTATCAAGTTGAAGAGTTTAACAAACTTGAACTACAACCCGCTGAATTCGGTTCACTCTCGGAAGAACAGACTAAACTCGCCAATGCTGAAAAATTACAAAACACAACACAACAATGCCTGCATGAATTATATGAAAATGAACAAAACAATACCCATCAAGCCCTAAGCCATTCAGCTAAAACTATCGAAGAGCTGATTGCAGCTGATCCCAGGCTGAAAGACATTGTTGAGATGCTCAATGATGCCGCAATACAAATACAAGAAGCCAGTAATGACTTACGCCATTACCTTGAAAACATTGAACTCAACCCGGAACGACTAACCCAGGTTGAAGAACGACTGGGCCTCATTCTGGAACTGTCTCGCAAACATCATGTCAAACCAGATGAGCTACTGTCGCTTCACCAGAAATTAACCGAAGAGCTTGATAACATCAATACGGCTGATCAAAATCTGGAGTCACTCGAAACAGAACTACAGCAACTCGAATTACAATACCACGAACTCGCAGGCAACCTCAGCAAGCAGCGAGCAAAGGCGGCTAAAAAACTCAACAAAAATGTAACAGACACCATTCGAGAACTGGGAATGCCATCTATTCAGTTTAATATCAGCCTTGAAAAAACAGACAACGCAGAACTCAATGCCAACGGTTACGAAAAAACCGAATTCATGATCAGCCCCAATCCAGGCCAACCTGAACAACCGCTACGAAAAATTGCATCTGGTGGGGAACTATCTCGCATCAGCCTGGCCATTCAGACTATATTAGCTGACTCAACTCATATACCAACATTGATCTACGATGAAGTAGATGCCGGTATTGGTGGACCCACAGCCGAGGTTGTTGGCAGGAAACTGCGCCAGCTGGGTAATTCACGCCAGGTTATGTGTGTCACACATCTTGCCCAGGTAGCCTCACAGGCACACCATCACCTGCATGTTTCTAAACAGGTAACGAAAAACTCGACCACATCGTCAATTCAACAGCTGGACACAGAACAAAGAATCAATGAAACCGCACGCATGCTTGGCGGCATCGACATCACAGATCAAAGCCTTTCACACGCCAGAGAAATGATAGAATCGGCTCAACTGGACAAAAAAAACAAGCGCAAGCAAGCGTAACAGTCAAAATCAACATTATTAATAATAACTCAACAATGGCTTAACATACCGGCATCTTAAGCACGATAAACCCCAAACAGCCTGGCAATTATCAATGATGACCAAACATATCACTACGGCCGCCCGAGCCTTATTTTTTGATAACGCTGATTAATATTCGGATGTAATAAATACATATAGATCCAAAAAACCGCAGCATCGAACAGAAAATAAAACACAGCTATTCCACTCGGTGGATTACCACTAGGCAACCAGGAGATTAAATCAAGTGTGGTCTCAGGCCAATACCAACAACCTGTTGCTGTACCAACTTGTTCTATGTAACAAACCACCGCAAACATAATTAAAAAAAACAGCCGTGATTTTTTTACTGTAAAAAGTATTAGAATAAACGCAACCGCGCATAAAAAACCAAACCAGTCATTAGCCCACATTAACCAGAACAGACTATAAACAACTGCAAAAAACAACAAAATATTTTGAATAAAATATTGTCTTTTTTTAATCCAGCTTTTTCTACACAACCTGAATACCAAAGCAAAAATAAGCCCGTGCGCAAAAGCCAGCCAAAACGGAATGTTTCCAAAGCGGTAATGATACATACCCAAACCAAGCGAGAAAAACGCTTCGCCGGCAAGCCCAACGATGATACCGATTAACATAACATGCTTAACGCGTTGTGTACTTATTCTGTAAGCAAAAACATACGCAATAAAAACAAGAAGGGTTGAAACTGCTTGCCCATAACCAAAAAAAAGGTTATCACCAAACTGACTATCAGCCATCAGTAATACCGGTATGCCAAACAATCCTAAAATGAGCGCCCGAAAAGACTTTAAATCAACCTGTCTAAACACTAGCATATAATATTATAGACATACAATTATCTGACCCCACCACAACTTGGCACTAGCAATTAAAAATACAGCAACCTGCTATCTGAAATCTCTAATACTTATTAATACGTTCATGAATTAGCGAACAACAGCGGCACAATCTAATGCCTTTTACAAATTAACAAGGAATTAATTTCAACTATTTTACAAAAGTTTTGCGCACCAACTTTTGCACGTTTTCATAAAAAAAGGCCGCAATCTTGAAATAATAATCTTGCTGACTTGATTTAACAAAATAACCTTCTTTTTTCTTAAAAAAATCATACCTGACCTGTTGATCACCCTTGGATATCAAATATGATAGATCAGGTTTTTTTGGGAAATCTTTATCCGGTATATTGTCCACCAGACTCTCAACCTGAATTTTTTCCAGATAGCTGATTAATAAACCCACCTCATCCGCATTCATTTTTTCATTTTTCTTTAAGTCCGCAAGCCTCAAGCCATCACTATTTTTAATCAATTCAAAATCTTTCCCGGAAACTTTGCTTAGTTCACCTTTTACCTGCAGAAGATTTTTGTCGAGCCAATCATTTTCTTTGATCGATAACAAATGCAATCCTAACTCAATACTGTATATCGCAGACTCTGACAGTCTTCTTACGTAAATTTTATTCAAACCAGGTGAATCACCAAAAAATAACTCGTATAACTTTTCGCCGTTTGCGTATAAAACAAGACGACGTTTATTATTCAAAGGTGACACATGAAAACGATCTGATGCAGATTTTGTTTGCGCAACAATCCAGCCAGTTTTCGCCTTGCTTAGTTTATTTAACAAGTTCAATACCAATCCGTCATTGGCAGGGAGATCATTATAATCAGGCATTAACCATTGATTGTCCTTTTTCGCTAAAACAAACTTTTTTTCACTGGCGTCTATCGAGATTTTATCAATTTGACCAATATTTTTTATCGCTAGCAGTAAATGTGCTGTATCTACTACTGACGCACGTTTATCTTCGGTGAATAAATAAGCTGCAATCCCAATCTGGGCAAACAACAATATCAGCAGCAATGAAATCTTTTTGATCATACATTCTCACCACTTAAAACGACCTGATATTGCCGACGCTTTTTCATAATGAGAACTCGACGAATCATTCCTATCAAAATTATGCCAAAGAGGACAAACCCATAGTTCACATATTCCCAATTTTGTTGTTGCTTTCTATCCATGGGTGGCAAAGTTTGATTAAAATGACCTCGCGATCTTATTGTCAACAAACCTCTATCCTCAAGTGACCAATCAATTGCATTGGCAATTAATTGGTAACTATTTAGATAGGCAGCGCCTTGTGCTGACGCCAGGAACCTGACGGATTGGTCCTTAATAAACTCATTCGAGGAAAACAGGATTACTCGAGCCGCGTCAGATGAATGTGAAATAACCCCACTATAGATATCAGTCTTTTTGTCACCGCCCTTAACATCTTCTTTTTTGCTGAGTAGCGGTGATGATTTACCCTTGAAATATGAATCAAACTGCCCTTCGATAATTACACCCATTAACTGACTGCCGGTATCCGCACCAGTAGCAAAGGCAATACCGCCATCAGCCCGGAGACGTGGCATAACATCGTTTGATGTGGATAACCATGCCGCACTGGAGCTGGATAATAATTCAGTGACCTGACGTTGTTTATTTATCTTCTCATCAATCACAATAGGGGATGACCATGTCATGGTTAATTGACCAAGATCAGCCGTAATGGCATTGTCTTTATTCAGGGTTTCACGTACATCTGGAAAATAGGGGTAGTCCAGCATTCTGATTTCCTGAAAGCTAAAACCACCGGCATTTCTCGTAACCGGCACAGGAAACTTAGCATTCTGTGGATCCATGATAAAAGATTCGGCCAGACTAATACCTGCATGACCTAACCATGATTCAAGACCACTTTTTTGTTTACTAACACGTAATTTATTTTCTTGAATATCGACACTATAAGGTGAAGTCGCCATGATGGCTGTTCCGCCCTTCATAATGAACTGATCAACTGCAAACAACTCAATCTCGGTCATGTCCCGGGGAGCAGCAAGTAATAATATATCAACATCACCTGGTACAACGCCTTGCCTTAAATCAATCTTTTTAACTGTTTGATTAGCAGACAATGCCTGTTTCAATTTGTCATATTCCGATCTACCCAGCTGAGCCATATACGGGCTTGTGGGTGGCGGTGTAACCAATCCTATTGTCTTGAGATAATCACTGGCAAATCGCTTTATGCCTGCATTCAGATCACGTTTAAACCCATCAATTTTGTAATCAGATGGTAATGGCACCTGAACTTTTTGGCCATTTGATTCAAGCAGTACATAAAAATAAAATGTATTTTTATCCAGTAAGCTCGCCGACATAGGTTTGAAACCATACTGTTTAAGTATATCCTGCGCCACACTGCCGTCACCAGCATCGGGAGCAATTGCATCAACCTTTAATTTATCCCCAGCTTGTGATTTGTATTTCGCTAACAAACCCAGTACATCGGTTTTTAACGTTTTAAGAATAGGCGGCAACCGCTGGTCTTCAGAGATATAGGCAGTAATGCTTATATCATTTGTCATTTGCTCAAATATATTCCCGCCTGACTGATAAGCCTGCAATACTTTTTTTATTGAACGTGTAATGTCATATTCCGGGTTTCTGAGTTGCACATCAATATCAGATTCACCACGCGCTTTAACTTCGATCAAATCTCGAAATCCGAGCACTTCGTATTCATCACCATACTGGATTAAAACGTTGAAATATGAATTAACCAAAGACGACTGGTATTTATCTGAAACCTGTAACGGAACAGGTTTTATACCGTATTTTTTATTTGCTTCATTTTCTGCATCAGGATTTAATTGTGGATTAATAAATTCAACCCGGACTCGACCTTTCCCTTCTACTTCGTACTCCTTGAGCATGTCTTTAATGCGTGGAACCAGCGGTGACAGTAGCGGATGTGTTTTGGCACTAAAATATCCACGTATCAACATAGGTTCACGGATCCGCTCAAGATAATTTTTACTTGCATCTGACAAGCTATATAACTGTCCACGTGTAACATCCTGTCGAAGTTGATTAAATGGATACAACCAAACATTGGCAAGTATTACATTTGCTACCAATAGAAATGTCAGCAATCTGGTTTTATTATGATGCTGTGCTTGACTTTTGCTAGCCCAACCTCGCTTGGTCAATGAGTATACATTTAATATCAAAAACACTACTGTAATACTGGCGTAATAATATAGATCACGACCATCAATGACACCACGCTCGATTGATTCAAAACGAGACCCGCTCCCCAACAGTCGCATCCACTCCCCTGCCTGGTTCGCAAAAAATCCCGTTATCAATGATGAGCCTAATAGATAAAATGCACCGCACAATAAGGTGGATAACATCAGACTTACAATTTGACTATCACTGCGGGCACTGACAAACAGACCAATACTTAAATAGGCGGCACCAAGTAACATGGCTGCCAGATAACCTGCCATAACCGGCCCCCAGTCCAGATCCGCAATAATCGAAACTGTGACAGGAATAGGTAAGGTTAAAACAAGTGCGATAAACAATAACAGCAAACAGGCGTAAAACTTACCAACAACAAAATGCGATGCCTTTAAAGGCATCGTCATCACAAACTCGATTGTGCCCGCACGATGCTCCTCACTCCACATTCGCATGGTCAGTGCTGATGAAAGGAATACCAGTATAATTGGCATCCATTCAAATAACGGCCTGACATCCGCAACATTTCTCGCAAAAAATGTTTCTACCCAGAAAAAAATATACAACATAATGCCAACAAAACTTGCCAAAAATAAATACGCCAAGGGCGAAGAAAAAATCACGCTTAATTCTTTTAAGGCTATTCTTCTTGTTGCATTATCAAGCAGCATCAGACGTTTCCTCTGCCGAACTTACACGACGAAACACTGACTCCAGGTCATGCTTTCGTTGTTCAATCAAATAGACAGACCGATTCTCGTTCACAATCCGGGACGTTACGCTTGCAACAACTTGTTTAAAGTTTGCCTGCTCTGGCAAATGCAAGTAGTAAAGGTAAAATTCAGGGTCGTACTGTCGGGATTCGATGGTTATTTTATCATCCATCCCGGATAGTATTTGCTTGAGTTCTTCTTCAGACGCATCTGTTTCCAATGTAATAACTTGACTGGCCTGTAGCGATTCAAGGCGCTCATCCAATGCTAACTTGCCATTATTCAGAATTAACACGCGATTACAGATTGCATCCACTTCTTGCATGATGTGCGTAGACAAAATGATAGTTGCATCTTCAGCGCATTGCTTTATCAGATTGCGCATATGTTGTGTCTGAGTTGGATCAAGGCCATTAGTCGGTTCATCCAGTATCAATACGGACGGCTTATGCAATATGGCCTGAGCAACGCCGACGCGTTGTTTATATCCACGTGATAGTGTTGCTATTAATTGTAAAGCCTTATCCTGAAGTTCAGTTTGAGCTAGTGCATACTGGATGGCTTCAACCCTCGCCTGTCCATTTAAACCACGAAGCTTGGCGACATAATCAAGGTAATCAATAATAGACATTTCCTGATAAAGCGGGAGATTTTCAGGTAGGTAACCGATTAGAGCCTTAACCGTTTCAGGTGTAGCGGATAACTCATGTCCATTGATAACGATTTTGCCGGCATCAGGTTCCAGATAACCTGTCAGCATTTTCATAATAGTCGTTTTACCAGCACCATTATGTCCGAGTAAACCTACTATTTCTCCTTTACCTATATTGAACGAAACATCATCTACTGCATGAAAGTTTCCGAATAGGCGGCTGATTGACTCAACCTTGATCATTTTCGCTCCTTGGTGATCTATTCTTGTTTAGTACCTGAAATGATACTTAATTATTATTTATGCCGTAAAGGTTTTTATATTATTTTTAATTAAAGTGACTAACTGTCGGCAATTAAACTAAACAAAAAGTTGATTTATCCTTTATTCAGGCCTTTTTCTGACACTCGGTACAAATACCATAGATATACAAACAATGGTCGGTCATTTGATAACCTGCTTTTTCTGATATTTCATGTTGCAGTTTTTCAATCGTTTCATCAATGAATTCATCTACACGCCCACATCGAACACAAACAATGTGATCATGGTGGTTGCCCAGATTCATTTCAAATACTGAATGTCCGGTATCAAAATGATGACGGCTAACCAGACCTGCCGTTTCAAACTGAGTAAGAACACGATAGACGGTAGCCAGGCCAATCTCCTCACCTGACTCTAACAAGAGCTTATACACATCCTCGGCACTAAAATGCCTCTCACTACTCGTTTCAAGTATTTCGAGTATTTTTACCCGAGGCAGGGTTACCTTGAGTCCTGCATCTCTAAGATCCTTTGATTCCAACTTCTTTACCTTCTTCTATAGTCAGCCGCTGTTGCTTGGGTTATTATCTGCATCTTGTTGATAGTGCTGTTGTAAATTTAAATGAAAAAGCTTCTCATTCTTATTGTATGTATTCCAGGTGTCTTTGTCACTGCATGTTCCAATTATATTCCTGCTTATAAAATAGATGTCCAGCAAGGTAATATTCTAAATCAGGAAGATGTCGATCAGGTAAAAATCGGCATGAATAAACGCAAAATCCAGTATATTCTTGGCAGCCCGGCAATTATCGACCCGTTCCATGCCAATCGCTGGGATTACAGTTATATATTTAAACCTGGTAGAGGGGAAATTGAGAAAAAGAATATAACACTCTATTTTGAAAAGGATTTGTTAGTTACAACTGAAGGCAGTATGTCGCCAAACCCAAATCCTGCATATGATGTAAGTCAGTATAAAAAGCAGGTTATCATGGTTGTTAATCCACCCATTAAAGAACGACCAGGTTGGCTGAAGCGAATCTGGTACAGCTTTTTCGGCAGCGATGAAGACCTGGATCTGGACGAATAGTCAGTTTTATCAACCGTTCTTGAATTATAAACAGCCAGTAACCTAAGTGTTTTTCTCTTTAGCACCCTTGGTCATTACCTTGCCCTCGGCTGCACGTTTACGCCGCACCTCTTTGGGGTCGGCGATTAATGGTCTATAGATCTCAACCCGGTCTCCGGCATTAAGCACCTTGTCCAACTTCGAGAGTTTACCAAATATACCTGTTTTATTTGTTTTACCAAGATCAATATCAGGATGTTTCTCTAATAACCCTGATAACTCTATGGCTTCCTGTATGGTTGTGCCGGTATCTACATTTAATGACAGCAATTCCTGCTCATTTGGTAAAGCGTAAACCACCTCAATATGAATTTTCTGATTATCCGGCATGTTGTCGTAATCCCGTTATTATCCGTGTAACAATTAGAGTGTTAACAGTATATGTGATCCTATCTATCGAATGACAGTCGAGAGTTGAGTGTCTATTCAACTCTGACATCAGCTATATATTGACTCTGCACGCTTACAAAATGCATCCACCAACGAATTTGCCACCTGATTGAAAACAGGGCCAACCACGACACCAACCATCTTGCTACTAAAGTCAAAATCAAGGTCGAGTGAAATTTTACAGGCATCGGCCCGTAAGGCTTCAAATTGCCAGAATCCTTCGAGATGCCGGAATGGACCTTCTACCAGGCGCATTTCTATCATTTTTCCTGGCATCAGTCGGTTTTTAGTTGTAAATGTTTTATGTACCGAGCCTTTTGCCAGTTCAAGCTGCGCCGTCACAAGGTCACTATCACGTGATATTACTGTCGCAGACCGACACCACTGCAAAAAAGAAGGATATGCCTCGATGTCGTCAACAAGAGCAAACATTTGATTTGCACTGAATGACGTCAGCGCATGTCTGTGAATTGTGGTCACACTGTCTCCGGAGTCTATAAGACAGGTTGATACAGCAAATACTTATTTATCCACTCAATCAATCCTGCTACAAAAATAACAAGCACCAATAGTGGAGAGACATAACGAATAAGAATTTGCCAGGTCTTATACAAAAATGGCCGTTTAATATTCAATTCATCCAGACTATTAGGGCTGCTTATTATCCACCCGGCGAAGATTGCAATCAATAGCCCGCCTACAGGTAATAACACCAGCGTAACAATACCATCAATTACCTGAAAGCCAGTTAACTCATAGATTCTGTGGCTTACATCTATATCACCAATATGAAATACATCAGCTATGGCAAATACGATTGCCTTCAGGTTGGTGCCTGATAGTGAAAAGACACTAATAACACCCACAAGCCAACAGGCAATACCTGCCCAGACAACCGCTTGTATTCGTGTCATTTTGCTCCGCTCAATCAACCAGGTGACCGAGGGTTCAAGCAATGCGATGGCAGATGTTAGCGCCGCAAAAAACAACGTCAGAAAAAACAGGAATCCAATAACACTACCAAAATTCATAGATCCAAATGCGATCGGTAATGTTGTAAATACCAACCCAGGACCTTGCGCTGCAGAAAGCCCATAGGAGAATACAATCGGGAATATAGCGAGACCTGCAAGCAGTGCAATCATCGTATCAGCGACCGCGACAGTAAACGCAAGTTTCAAGATAGATACATTTCGGTCAAGATACGCGCCATAGATCATCATGGCGCCAACACTAATGCCCAGCGTAAAAAAGGCATGTCCCATAGCCATTAATATACCTTTAAACGTAAATTGATAGGAGCCATTGCTATCAACCACATAACTACCCGTCAAATCACGTTCAAAAACCAGCTTTTTAAAATCAAAATCAAATAAATAACTGGCGCCATTAACAAAAGAATGATTATAAACAGCGTATGCAATCAAAATCAGCAACATAATAATCAATGCTGGAATCATGATCTTGACTGTTTTCTCAAGACCTTTATTAACACCTCTGGCAACAACAATGCCCGTCACAACCAGAAAAAGGGTATGCCATGCCAACAGCGTCTCAGGATTGGATCTGAATTGATTATAGATATTGAGCACGCCATCGGCACTCATCCCATCGAACACGCCGGATACTACTCTGATCGAATAGGCCATCACCTGACCTGCAACTACACTATAATAAGAAAGAATCAGAAACCCTGCGATCGCGACAAGACCACCTAACTTTGCCCATTTTCGGGATTGCTGTTCTTCTGATGCCAGTATATAGATAGAGTGATACGGGCTCTGTCGTCCTCGCCTTCCAATCATCATCTCGGACATAAAGATTGGCAAACCAATAACAAAAACGAAAAACAGGTAGACAAGAACAAATGCACCGCCACCATTTTCCCCGACAATATATGGAAATTTCCAGATGTTACCAAGGCCAACAGCAGCACCCGTCGCTGCCAGAATAAATGGCAGTCCACCGGACCATTCACCTAATTGTGATACACGTTCACTTGTCATATTTGGCTCTTAATTAATGTTATTATGCCAATAGTGGTTGATGATATTAGTCGCTACTGCGACCTACTTCTCGATCCAACTCTCCGGTGCGCAATTTGAATAAATACTCAGCCAGCGCTTCCTTCACTTTGCCATGCAATAAATACAAACCGATAAAGTTGGGGAACGCCATTGCAAGTATTAATAAATCACTAAATTCCAGTATATTTGTGGCACTAGTAATAGACCCAATAACCACAAACATCACAAACATAATCCGATATGCCATAGATGATTTTTCGCCAAACATATAGGTCCAGCAGCGTTCACCATAATATGACCAGGCAATCATGGTTGAATAGGCAAATAAGACTACAGCGACAGATAACACAACAGGAAACCAGGAAATAATCGAACCAAAAGCAGCAGAAGTCAACGCTGCACCTTTATTTAACTCAATTAACGGTGCGTATTGCGCATCAGCGTAAACTCCAGTCAAAATGATCACAAGTGCAGTCATAGTACATATCACCACAGTATCAATAAACGGTTCCATGAGCGCAACAATCCCCTGCCTTACCGGATATTTAACTCGCGCAGCTGCATGTGCTATCGCTGCAGAACCAATACCTGCTTCACTGGAAAAGGCGGCACGTTTAAAACCCTGTACCAACACACCAATCAAGCCACCCAACCCTGCGTCCAGAGAAAAGGCCTTGGTCACGATCAAACCAAATGCATTAGGCACTTCACTCGCATGGCTGATAATTATCCACAAACAGGCCAACAGATAAATAAACACCATGAGAGGGACAATAGCTTCGGCTGTGTGGGCGATACGACGTATCCCACCAATAATGACAACACCGACCATAAAACCCATAACGATGCCATAAATCCAGGGATTATCTACAAGCATGGGAATTTGTTGCTGAACTGCTGACAGTGACTGGCTCACCTGAAAGGCATTACCTCCACCAAATGATGCAAGAATCGCCAGAACACAAAATAAAATAGCCAATACTTTGCCAACTCCAGCAAAACCTTTTTCGGCTAACCCTCTGGACAGATATTCCATTGCACCACCCATAAGATGGCCATCAGCACGTTTTTCACGATACATTTGTGCAAGTGATGCTTCGGTAAACTTGGACGTCATGCCAAGCAAGCCCGCAATAATCATCCAAAAAACTGCACCTGGCCCGCCAATTCCTACTGCAATAGCAACCCCGGCAATATTTCCCAGGCCGACCGTTGCCGACAGTGCTGTTGTCAGGGCCTGGAATGAAGTGACCTCACCCACTGCACCTGGCACCTGATATTTACCACGCAGTATAAGATAAGCATGTTTGAACATACGCAGGTTAATAAACCCCATGCGTATAGTTAGAAACACCGCTCCAACAACCAGCCAGGCGACGACAAACGGCATGACTGGTTCACCCGGAAAAACGTCAACAAAAAACACCGCAGCAAGATACCCGTTTATGACACCAAACCAGCCATCCAACGTTAGTGATGCCTCACTCCCTTCAGTTGCAATTACAGTATCAGCTGCTATCGCTGTAAAAGAGATGGCGAAAAGTAAACAGATAAAAACCAGGAAGGTATTTATTACTTTATTGTTATTCATACATTTCATCCTCGGCGTATGACTTGGCAATATCGATAGCCAAAATTTTGTGTAACTACTTGTTTATAACCAAATACCCTATCATAGTCATGTGGATACGTCATTCAGCAATTAATCGCCTGAACACAGTTCAGTAGTTTATAAATTGGTAATACTCGGTATAATCACACGATGGCAAATAAGAAATCCAAGAAAACCGGCAAACCATCCAGCACAATAGCGCTGAATAAAAGAGCAAAATTTGATTATTTTATAGAGGATCGAATTGAAGCAGGTTTGTCACTACAAGGCTGGGAGGTTAAAAGCCTTCGGGAAGGCAAAGTTCAGCTGGCCGAGAGTTATGTATTCATAAAAGAAGGTGAAGCCTTTATTTCGGGTATGATTATCGCTCCACTGCCAACAGCAGCGAGTTATACACTCCCTGAACCCACACGGATTCGAAAACTACTTCTGCATCGAAAGGAAATCGACAGACTGGTTGGCGCAGTGGATCGCAAGGGTTTTACCCTCGTCGCCACGGCCATGTACTGGAAAGGTAGCAAAGCCAAACTTGAAATTGGCCTGGCCAAAGGTAAAAAAGACTACGACAAACGCGCTACCCAAAAGGATCAGGATTGGAAACGTGAAAAAGCCAGAGTGATGAAACACGGCTGATAACCAAAACTTTGTATTAGGTCCCGAGCAAGCAAAATAGTAAATAATACATGAGTTGTAAAACCTGATGTAGATTTAGCCGAACAGGTTACCTCTCAAATCCAGTTGTACAACATATCGCTGCCAACGCGCACTGGCAGATGACATGGTGAATGACTGTAATATTACTTTTGAGGCGTTATTGTCGTCAGGCCAAACTGTTTCCAGCTCTGCATGCCACCACGATACCACTTTAACAAATGGGCGGGATAACCCATGGCCAGCAAGGCACGAATATTCGTTGGCGATTGCCCGCACCATGCTCCATTGCAATAAAAAACCAGTGTTTTTGCATCCTCAAAATTCCACAGATCACCTGTTTTGGCAACACCAAACCTGAACTCTAATGTTTCTGCAATTTCCTTATTACTAGCGGTTTTGTTATAGAGATTTGTCCAGGGAATATTGATCGCACCTGGGATCATCCCCTTTAACAACCATTCGGGTTCGCGGGAATCAATTACCAGCACCTCTTCACCCTTGGTTTTTCTGACTAAATACTGCAATAACTCGAGCTCACCAATGGTCTCGACTCCATTCGCAATTTGCATTGCATGTATACAGTATGGTGGGCATGGGCGTGAAGTCTGTGCATAATCCGGTTCAATCATGGCGTCATTGTCTTGTTCACGCTCAATTCGGACTATTTTGCCGTTATGTCTAACATCTACATAGGCGATATCAGCGGTTATGTTGACAGCATCTGGACTGTCCGTTTTTTTACCCGCATCCGCTGAAATACCAAACGCCAATATACTAACGAATATAATCACACTGGAGACTTTAATTTGTTTATTCATGACTAATCTAATATTAAAAATAATATCTGACACCTGCTGCACATTTTAATGATATTGCGTAATTATGATTACATGCTGAATTATAGCACTGAAATAATTGATCATTTTATCAAGACTATGATCAAAGCAGGTACATTATTCATGTGAACAGGCTCTATCCCATATTTCACACTGCATCTGCAATAAATCCAAAATTACCCGGATAAAATAATACATACTAGATTCAAGGCATGGCACTTGAATAAAGCCCATTCGCCCCCCATAATAGGCATATTGGGGGCGACCTGGCTTCGACGTGGGTTGCAAAACCTGATGTGCATGTAGAGGAACAGACTACCTCTTAAATCCAGCTGTACAACTCATAGTTGCCAACGACGACAACTACGCATTAGCTGCTTAAAAACCAGTTGTAATGCCCTCGGCCTGATGTGTGCTTATGCGCTCAGATCACTGGGGTCATCCACATAAGATCGCGATGAAGCTTCTTCCGGAGTGAATTCGTTAAAACCTAATCGGAATCGATGTACGTCTTCCCTGCCCGTCGGGTAGCGTGCATTTAAACTTAAAGGCGTGGATAAACATGTAGAGCTGATGGCGGAGTACTTGCGGACGTGGGTTCGATTCCCACCGCCTCCACCAAATAAACATCCTGACTATATCAGTCAGGATGTCCCTTTTTCACCACCACATCAAACATTCACATTTACCTATCCTTCAGTTATTTAGCCTATCCATATGAGATTTCAGGGTGACATGGGAAAGACTACATAGTAAAATCTGAAAATAAGGGAATGAACACGAAACAACATAATAATAACATGGTATATTGTTAGCATTAGAATTTAGACATCATAATTTTGATCATAAATCTCAACTGCTTCAATAGGTAACCTCCAGTTTCTAAAGATGTTTGGTCGTTCAAAAAAACGGGATTTAAGCTTTACCGAATTACATCAGGAAGATTACGCATTCATGAGAACATCTCACCAATTTGTCAAACATCAGGTCACGTTACGATTAGTAACTAGTCATACCTTGCACTAGTGATATCCGATGTCCTTATCAAAGATGAAAAAAGTGCTGATCGTTCAGTACTCACAGACTGGCCAACTTTCGCGGATCACGGATTCCATTAGTAAACCGTTGATTGATTCCGATCGTGTTAATGTGACCACGATTTCAATTAAACCCGAAAAACCTTTTCCTTTTCCATGGGATTTTTTTTCGTTTTTTGATGTATTCCCTGAATCGGTATACCTCGATCCACCCGAAATAAAAGAGATTAATATTGACGCCGACGAAAATTTCGATCTGGTCATTCTCGCGTACCAGGTCTGGTTTTTATCGCCATCCTTACCCATCACTGCATTTATCAAAAGTGAAACCGGCAAGAAACTACTCAAGGGCAAGCCGGTCATTACTGTCATTGGCTGTCGTAACATGTGGGCCATGGCTCAGGAAACAATGAGGACATTATTAGACGAAGCCGGGGCGACATTGATCGACAATATTGCACTGGTAGATCAAGGTTCAGCACTGGCCAGTTTTGTGACAACACCTCGCTGGCTGCTAACAGGCAAGAAAGATGCATTTTCCGGGTTTCCTGCAGCAGGCGTTTCAGATGAAGACATTAACCATTCCTGCCGTTTCGGTCTTGCTATTCTAAAAGGCCTTGCAACAGACCAGGAAAAAACGGGATATCCACTATTAACCGGGTTAAACGCCGCAAAGGCAGACTCCAGCCTGATTCAGTCAGAGAAAGTGGGTTATCGTAGTTTTAGAATCTGGGGTAAATTATTACGTAAGGTCGGCAAGCAGGGAGATGTGAAAAGAAAGCCGGTATTAATAATTTACCTTGTTTTTCTGATTTTAATGATAGTGACTGTTGTGCCGATCAATATGTTACTCAAACGTATATTGGCGCCTTTCCTGAAAAACAAACAGGCCCAGTTACAAAAACAATATGAAATGCCATCAGGCTCAGGCACTGAAAGAATGGATGAATTTCAATGCCAATAAACAACGCCTACATTACACGGACAGCAGTTTGCCTGCCAAATGAACCCGTAGAGAATGATGACATTGAGTCAATTCTGGGCGAAGTAAATGGAAAACCATCTCGTGCCAAACGAATTATCCTTAAAAGCAATGGTATTAAACAACGATATTATGTTCTGGATTCTAAAACGGGAGAACCTGTTTACAATAACGCGCAATTAACGGCTACCTCTATCCGAAACCTGTTTACGGATTTGACCGACATGGACAAGATTGACTGTCTAGTCTGTGGCACTACTACACCTGATCAAATAGCGCCAAATCATGCTGTCATGGTACATGGGGAGTTACAAACACCTCCTTGCGAAGTTATCGCTACTTCCGGAATTTGTCTGAGCGGCATAACTGCGCTGAAATATGCGTACCTGGCAATCAAAAGCGGAGAGCATCATGCTGCAGTCTCAACAGGTTCAGAAACCGTATCACTAAACCTTAGAGCAACCAACTATACTGAAGAAGTACAACATAAAGTCGAAAAATTACAAAAGCAACCTGAAATAGCATTTGAAAAAGACTTTCTCCGTTGGATGCTTTCTGACGGTGCTGGCGCATTTTTAGTTGAACCTGAACCCACAAGATATACCGATCAACCCCCTCTTAAAATTGAATGGCTGGATATCATCTCCTACGCCAATGAACTTGAAACCTGTATGTATATGGGTGCAGAAAAACAGGATGACGGACAATTAAAGGGGTGGAGCCAATTCGATAGTAAAAATTTAATAAATCATTCTGTGCTAACACTTAAGCAGGATGTAAAATTATTAAACGAAAATATTGTGCCCGTGACTTTCACCCGATCATTACAGAAAATTATTTCCAAAAGAGGTGTCACTGCTGATCAAATAGACTATTTCCTTCCACATATATCCTCCATGTTTTTTTATGACAAGGTCAAGGATGCCATGAGTGAGATGGGATTTGAGATAGCAGAGGACAAATGGTTTACAAACCTGAGTACGAAAGGAAACACTGGCTCTGCGTCAATTTATATCATGCTGGATGAACTGCTTAAATCAGAAAAAGTGAAACCCGGTGATACTATTTTATGTTTTATACCTGAAAGTGGACGCTTCTCAAGTTCGTTCATGTTATTAACCGCCGTATGAAAAAGAAAGATATACCACAACAGTCACACCGTTTGTACGAAGGTGAAACCAAAGCAGTTTATGCCATAAATGAAAACGGCAAACTGGAAATGGCGCAAACCTCTGGCTGGGAAGTTGAGACCGATGTTCTACAGCAGGCAATTGATGAAATCAAACGCCTTGCCGATGAAGCCCTCCAGCGTGTTCGTAACGGCGAGTCCTCACCACTTGAATACCATATGTACACCCAAAAAATGGACTTGCCGATGTTAGCGCAGGCTGTCGGACTTTTTAAGTGGCAGGTAAAAAAGCACTTGAGACCAAAAGGGTTTGCACGATTAAAACATAAACAATTAGCGCTTTATGCACAGGTGCTCGGCTTAGACACTGAGGCACTTAAAGAGATTCCCGATGATAACTGATTTCAACCATCGCCAGGCTGCCCATTGTGAAACCGGTGTTATCTCCAACCTTTTGCAGCACTACGATCTGGATATTTCTGAGCCCATGGCCTTTGGCCTGGCTAGTGGGATTACATTTGCCTATTTGAAAATGGTCAAGATTAATGGCTTGCCACTAATAGCCTATCGAATGCCGCCCAGAATGATTATTAAGTTACTCTCCAGACGCATAAAAGGTTTGGAAATACGTTTTAATAAATTCAAAAGTGAGGCCGAAGGTATGTCTGCCCTTGATGAAAAACTGGCAGAAAACACCATTGTAGGATTACAGACATCCGTTTTTTTTCTTCCCTACTTTCCCAAGGAAATGCGTTTTCATTTCAACGCTCACAATTTACTTGTCTATGGGAAAGAGGGTGATGAGTATAAAATCAGCGACCCCATATTTTCTCATCTGGTTCAAACTGACACAAAAAGTCTGACACGAGCCCGTTTTTCCCGGGGTGCATTGGCGCCTAAAGGCATGATGTATTACCCCGTCAAAATACCAACCAAAATCGAGTTTGAACATCTTATCCCCAAAGCAATAAAATTCACTGGCAGGATGAATGGCCGCTGGAACCCTATTCCGTTAGCGGGTATACGTGGGATGAAAATGGTTGCAAAAAGAATAGAACAATTGAAAGATGAAGATCCCCGTTATGCCCGCCTGTTTCTCGGACATATCGTCCGCATGCAAGAAGAAATAGGCACGGGTGGTGCAGGCTTTCGTTTTATGTATGCTGCTTTTCTTCAAGAAGCATCAGAAAAACTGAACTGCGCTGAGTTAACTGATCTTTCGCGGGAAATGACAATTGCAGGCGATGAGTGGAGAGCATTTGCAGTACTCGCAGCACAAACGAGCAAACAACGTGGTTCACATGAATATCATGACATTGCCAATAAACTCAGGATGGTCGCGAAGAAGGAGCTGGAGCTGTATAACCAGATGAGTAGTTTTAAAATCAGGTAAGCGCCGTACGCCTGTAAAACCAGATAGCCAGACTGAACATCACCGCACCGAATAGAAATAATTTGAGCATATCGGGTACTATCTCTGCAAAACCGCCTTGCCGTAAGATAATCGTCAGGTACCCTTCCAACCCCCAATTCATGGGTGAATAACGTGCAAAGGTCTGCATCATTTCCGGCATAATAAAGGTAGGCACCATTATCCCGCCTATTGCACCGAAAAGCAGATTACTGACTCCACCAATCGTTGTCGCTTGCTCCGTTGTTTTAACCAATGTAGCAATCAACAAGGCAAAACTAATAGCCGCTATACTCACTGCCAAAGACATAGGCACCAATAGCCATGCATTTTCATTCAAGTGTAAAGCCTGCCCACCCAATAATGGCAACAGATATAGTCCAACCAGAAACATTAATACGGTCTGGATCATATTAATAACAAGATAAGGCAGTAATTTACCAATTAAAAAATAGACGTTTGGCACAGGCATGGTTTTTAAACGCTGTAAAGTACCCTGCTGTTTCTCAATCAGAAACGTAGTCGATATCGGGATTACAACAAAAAACATTGAAAATATAAGCCATGCCGGCACGGTTTGCTCTACTGAACTGGGCTTTCTACTCTGCTGCTTAAAAAGTTCATTTTCCTGTACCAGACTGTTTACAGTCAGTTTACTTTTTATCGATTTTTCATTGCCCTTTCCTCTAATCATACTTTCAGCTTTAAATACCGCAAGCTTGAGAGTGATCGCTGTATAAAGCAACTTACGAATATTCTCCGGGGTCGTAGGTGCATAACTAATTTGCAGTGGCGCAGCACTTTCGATTTTCCCTGCTTTGTCATGCCCTTTAATTTGTGATAATACAAAATCATGAGAGACCTGAATAGCTGCCACCAACCCATTCTTAATGACGACATCCCTGGGTTCTACATCTTGATAGGATACAAGTTGAAAACCAGGAATTTGTTCAAAGAGTATGCCAATCGTTGAATCTTTATCCGCTTCAACTTCGTAGATGATACCGACACTGAGTTTTTCAGCGTCGTCTTTGTGAAAAGTGTCCTGCAAACTAAGTGACATAATAAGTATAAATGCAACTGGCATAATAAATAACACCATGACAGCATGAATATCACGGCGCACCAGAAGGAATTCCTTCTTTATAATCGAAGTCAGCATTTTCAGGATTCTCTTAAATGCGTGCAAGTTAGCTGAAAAAATAATGACTCAAGTGATTGCCGACCATAACGAATATTGACAACTGGAACATCATGTCTTTTGAGTACATCTATTAACATATAAAATGTCGATTTAGAGTCAAGTAAACCACTAATACAATTTTCACTAAATGTAAGAGAATGCTCGTTTAGAAATTTCATTACATTCTCGTTAAGACTGCCTGAACTATTCTGATCTTCAATATTAATATATATTACCGAATCCGAATGCAACAGGTGATCTATATGGCCTGAAATCAGAATTTCACCATGATCCATGATTGCAATGTTATCGCATAGCTGCTCAATTTCATCCATATAATGACTTGTATACAACACGGTTGTCCCTCTCGCATTCAGCCCTTTGATAGCTTGCAATATAAAATGTCTGGACTGTGGATCAATACCCGTTGTTGGTTCATCAAGGATCAGTAATTCAGGGCTATTCAATAACCCGATGGCAAGATTAAGTCTTCGCTTCAAACCACCTGAGAAATGTTTAACGAAACGATTTTGGTACTCTTCAAGGCCTGTTAGCTCTATAGCCTTTTTAATCTGAACTGAAAAATCTTTTTCGGCAGGATACATTCTTGAAAAAAATAACAGGTTTTCATAAGCAGTCATCTGTGCGTAAAATGCATATTCCTGTGGCACGATAGAAATACTCTGAAAAATCTCCTTCTTGTTATCCTGATAACTTTTACCACCAATCATGATTTCACCTGACTGCGGTGAACGCATTCCTGAAATCAATGAAATTAACGTTGTCTTACCAGCGCCATTAGGGCCCAGTAGTCCAAACAAACTTCCTTTTGGTATGTGTAAATTGAAGTCCTGAATCAGAGGCGGAGATGACGAATATGAAAAGGTCAGATTATTGATGGTAATCACGATTAATCGACAAGCCTTTTTATTATTATTTTACCAGAAATGCTATAGCCACATATCATCATTTCAGGCCTAAGCCGTTCGATTTTCTTCAATGTAATCAGTCAAGGCGCTGAGTGAAGAAAATATTTTTTCATTTTTTCTGTCACCGGATCGTAACTGAAAACCATATTGATTAGATATTGCTACAGCCAACTCCAATGCGTCAATTGAATCAAGCCCCAAGCCACTATTGAACAACGGTTCATCCGCAACAATTTCTTCTGGCTTAACCTCGTCTAGAGACAAGCTCTCAACCAATAACTGTGCTACTTCCAATTGCTGAGCAGTAAGCTCGGCCATACCCCCTCCCATTATTTATAAACTCATACAAAAAATCTTTATAAAACAAACAACTTGTCTATTTTCTACGCAGTATTGTAGCAAAATCTGCTTGATTCCGTTAGTACTATAATGATATTAACAAACAGACTCTTTATTACCTGAAACCGTTCAATACACATAACCCGGCTGAATTGCCAATTGACTATGCAATTAAAACCCTGGTTGAGTTACGACCCTGTATTGCCTTATCGGCCCAGTAACATGTTTAAGAATGATTGCCGTACATCCTGGCTATTATTTCGAAAGAAACGATAATCGGCATGAATTTGTGGGTTTTCAATATCAATTACAATTCCCCACAGTGGTTTTATACTTGTTGGCAACATACTATAACGTAAATCACCTAACACGAAATCCTGCTCAGGGTCGAACGCGACAAAACCACCTGAAAATTTTATGAAACGCTGTATATCTAAATATAAGACTGAAGAAATATTCAGTTTTTGCATGTCTTTATGTATTATTAATTTCTTAACCGAATCGCCTTCATAGATTTTATTAGCATCAAAGATGCCTAGTCGAACTGCATCCACGTAAATTCGGTCATCATGACTATATACTGAACGCCATAACAATAAATTTGCGAGTGTTGGTTTTACAATATGGAATGCGGTGCTGTGTCCGCGTTGTTGCACCAACTGTTCCGCCATGGTTTGTGCACGCTTCTGCTGAACAAAACCAAGAGACAGGTATGTTACACATAATATTAATCCAATATAAGCGACACGATTGGACTGATTGCGAATTCCGATCAAAAACGCTGCCAATAACATAAACGTAAACACAGGATCAACGATCGAAATAATATTAAACGCAATGCGTGCATCTGAAAACGGCCAAAAAAGGTGCGTACCATAACTCGTACAAGCATCCAATACGCCACTCATGCTGTAACCTGCCAAACAAAACAAATAGAGATGGCGAATTGAAACTCGCTTCCTGAAAAATGGCCACATTATTATCAATGCAAGGGCAGCACCAACAGGAACAAATAACAATGAGTGCGTAAAGTGGCGATGATATTCAATATTTAATAACGGATCATTCGACGAACTTATCAAGAAATCCGCATCTGCTAACAACCCAGCGAAAAAGCCAACAAATGAAGCAATTTTTTTATCGCTTTTTTGAGCTACTGATTGCGCTAACACTCCACCAAGCAAACCTTGCGTCAATATATCCATAAAACTCTCGTGTTCAATTTAGACTATTTTTCCAGTCATGCAAGTTTCAGCAAGAAATTTATATGCCATGCTTCCAACCTTATCACCTAACGTCTAATAATGGGTTCTGACGAAAAAAATCAGCAAGATGGTGGTAAACCTCAGGATAGACAGTATTTAATTGTTCTGGTCGCTCAAAAAAAACTTCACTGAGAACTGCAAAAAATTCAGCCGGCTCGCTCGCCGCATAATGATCAATGACCGTCGACTTTCCAGCATTGATTTTGTATTGCAAGTTTTCGAATGCATTCTTAAAATCATCTGCCCATGCTTTCTTGTTCATATTGTGATGTATCGGTGGAAAACCATTCGCAACACCATTCAGCATGTCCAGTTTATGAACAAATTCATGAATCACCAAATTGCTACCATCCAGCGGGATTGAAGATGCCACTCCATCCCACGATAAAATGACTGGCCCGCGGAGCCAGGCTTCGCCTCCCAGTACACTGTCACTATGATGCACAACACCATTTTCATCCGTATAAGTTCTTTTTGGTACAAAACTATCTGGATACACAATAATTGAGACCCAACCTCGATACCAATCAAGCCCCAAATGCAGTATCGGCAAGCATGCTTGTAGTGCAATTTGTATATTCATCTCAGTGGTTAACTGAAGCCCTTGAGCAGCTTCAAATGATTTCTTATGTATAAATAGTATGGCAAGACGACGTAACTTTTCTTTATCCTTATTCGTCAAACGATCCAATAATGGTAACTGTGAAAATGCCTTCTGCCATGCTGCCGCAGGTAGTTTTGACTTCCGTATAATGCGTCTATCCCACCAATTTTGAAATATCGAAAACATAAATGCGTTTATTCCTCGCGATCATATCGTGCATAAATGGAAGCTAGCTTAAGGCTACTGGTGTACAGATAATAATTTCAGATTTAGACTTCATCGATAAAAAATTATAAATAAAAACAGTGATTGGTTACCCATTAGTTAACCAGTTGTTTTAGACAACCAATAAAGAAAATATAAAACAGCTCAATTTTACTTGTTTTTATCTATCATATTCTTGAGTTCAGCAAATGGATTAAATGTGGCAGGCGCATTATTCCCTGTATCATCTTTAGGGCTGCCATGAGCCTCAAGTTGACGCTGATGCTCATTATCATGGCAGTACAAACATAATAATTCCCAATTACTGCCATCAGCAGCATTATTACTGTGATCGTGATCACGATGATGTACCGTGAGTTCATGCAAATTCGTACGCGTAAATTCTCGAGCACAACGCCCACAGATATGCGGGTACATTTTCAACGCCTTCTCACGGTAGCCTTGTTCACGTAACTCACGTGCCCGGCGTGCTTCCGCTACTACTTGGTCTAACTTGTCATTATTCGCTTTATCCATGCTACCTCACTTAGCAAGTGATTATAAATCATCAAGCCACTGCTTAAGTAATTTTACTTCATATTTTAAAAAATTTGGGTCGTCAAATGAATGTGTAATGCTGGCAATTCCCTGCATACGTGCCAGCATGTGCATAGCAAGCTGCTTGGCATTTTTACTATACCCCAGCTGCTTGAATTTTTCACTCAACCAGTCTCTGAACACGACGTACATTTTGTTGGCATCATCTTGCATTCCATGGTTCAGTTTGGCGAGCTCTGTGCACATTCCACCGATAGGACAACCATGTTGTTTTATATTACCCTGATTGTTGGTAAGTATATCGATATAAAACAATATTCCCTGCCTGGGATCAGGATAGGTTTTATCCCAATCTGTCAGCATCTGCTCAATGTCAGCCACCCGGACATCGAGAACTGCATTTAATATTTCATCTTTACTCTTGAAATGATAATAAAAATTTCCACGGGATATATCGACAGCACTGGCAATATCACTGAACGATGTGTTTTCATATCCATTCTTATAAAAAAGCTGATCTGCAGCGGTGACTATCCTTTGTCGTAATAATTCACCTTTTTGAGTCATAAAAAAGCCCGTGTCGTTATATTATGCTGGCTCGACAATATTTTGCTCGGCAACCGGATAATCAGTGTAACCTGTTTCATTTCCACCATAAAATGTATTTTGATCGGCCTCATTAATCTCAAGATCATGCTGATAGCGATAAACAAGATCAGGATTTGCTAAAAACGGAATACCGAATGCGACCAGGTCACAATCGCCCGCAGCAATTGCTGCCTCTGCTCGAGTTTTGTCATAGCCATTATTTGCAATATAAACGCCACTATAAGCATCTCGTAAAGCTCGATAATCAAGATTCCGTTCTTTTGTCATCATATCCGCTTCAAGAATATGTACAAATGCGAGATTCCGCGAATTTAGTTCTGTAAGAAAATACTTGAAGTGCTTCTGTGGGTTTGAGTCAGACATGGAATTAAAACTGTTTTCTGGCGACAACCTCACACCAACATGACTACTGTCCCAGGCTTCACAAACTGCATCCAGCACCTCATTCAGGAAGCGCATGCGATTTTCAGCACTGCCACCATACTCGTCCGTTCGAAGATTAGTTGCGTCACGAAGAAATTGGTCAATAAGATATCCATTTGCAGCATGCACCTCAACACCATCAAAACCAGCCTGTTTTGCTGCCTGTGTTGCGTGTTTATATTGTGAAACTATTTCCTTAATTTCAGACTTTTCCAAAACGCGTGGCTCAACAAATGGCTTGAGACCCTCATAAGTAATAGCATCTCCTTCGGGGCGCAACGCAGAGGGCGCGACGGGTACTTGATTATCTGGCAATAAGTCTGGGTGTGAGATACGGCCGCAATACCATAACTGAATATAAATATGCCCTCCCTCTTCATGTACGGCATCCGTTATTTTCTTCCACCCTGCAATCTGTTCATCAGAATAAATACCTGGTGTGGCTGGATACCCTACTCCTGCAGCAGATACCTGCGAAGCCTCTGTAATAATAAGGCCAGCACTGGCCCGCTGGCGATAATATGTCACGTTCATATCCTGTGGTACGCAACCTGCCGCAGCGCGATTTCGGGTCATAGGAGCCATAACCATTCGATTACTAAGGTTAAGTTCGCTTATAATGGCAGGTGTAAACAAATTCTCTGTACTCATATCATGATCCTTATTGGTATGGAGCCTACTAAATAGGACGGTCGTATTACTTTGAAGTCTAAAAATAATACGCATGTCCTACTTTGTCAAGCAAGATATATGCGGACTGATAGAAATATGGTAGTCAGTTGAATAAATATCGAACTAATTTAATCATCTAACTGCATCCAATCAGACTTATTGGTCGCCTATATGATCACATCCATTAATGACAACAAGGTGACCGTAGTGAAACAACTTAATTATCTATATCGTTTTACAATTCTTCTATTCAAACAGCTTTTTCATGTATATAGTGTATTGATACAACAATTCATAACAGCCAAGCTATCATTCATGAATAAACAAATAAATAACCTGATCGATAATGCCAACAAAATCATCCTGGGAAAGGATACGCAAATACGTCTGGCACTATCCTGCATATTTGCCAGAGGGCATTTATTAATTGAAGACTTGCCAGGCATGGGCAAAACGACACTGGCACATTTGCTTGCAAAACTAATGGGGCTTCAATACAACCGAATTCAATTTACCAGTGACCTGTTACCTACTGACCTTATTGGTGTAACCATTTATGACAAAGATAGTGGCAGTTTCTCTTTTCATCCTGGCCCCGTATTTACGCAAGTCATCCTCGCGGATGAAATAAATCGTGCTACTCCTAAAGCACAAAGCGCTTTACTGGAAGCAATGGAAGAAAAGCAAGTAACAGTAGAAGGTGAAAGCCGGAGCCTTCCGGAGCCATTCTTTGTAATAGCCACTCAAAACCCGTCTCATCATATAGGCACCTACCCATTACCAGAATCACAGTACGATCGTTTCATGATGAGAATTGAACTCGGTTATCCAGATCGACATGCTGAAAGAAGCATTCTGACCGGTCGTGATCGCAGCATTATGTTACAAACCTTACCTGCCTGCATGTCTGCTGCAGAGGTGATTGAAATACAATCAAAAGTACCTCAGGTCTATGTTTCAGATGCCTTACTGGATTACCTGCAGGACATAGTAGAATTCAGTCGTAATGGATTGGGTGACAACCCCGGTCTTTCACCCAGAGGCAGCCTCGCTATGTTGCGTTGTGCACAAGCATGGGCGTATATAGATGGGCGTGATGCCGTCATACCAGAAGATATACAAACCATCTTACCTGCTTCTGTTACTCATCGATTACGCCAAACTGGTGAGCAAACTGGCAATCAGTCAAGTAACATCGCAAAACAATTACTGGAATCTGTACCCATCCCATAAACACATGAGCACACTGGCAGAAAAACTTTCTACACGCAAGTTAAGCGGACCTGAAACGGAACCCATCAAATTAGACCGCAGACGAATATACATTCTACCAACCCGATACGGCGTATTATTCAGCTTACTTCTGCTTATCATGCTCATTGGGTCAATCAATTATAATAACAGCCTCGGTTTTGCCTTGACCTTTTTAATGGGCAGTGTCGCGACGATTTCCATGATGCATACACACCGCAATCTTTCTGGACTAATAATAAAGACATCAATCGCACGATCTGTATTCTGCGGCCAAAATGCAATCTACCCATTTATCTTCAGTAATGTGGGTAGAATGGATAAGTTATCAATTATCATTTCACATAAAACGAGGCAGACTATCATAGATATACCTGCCAACAGCACCATCACCAGCAATCTTGAAATCAAATCCGGAAAACGCGGTCGCATGCATCCTGGTCGTATCAAATTATTTACAGATTATCCGCTGGGTCTGTTTCACGCCTGGTCATGGATCATTCCAGACAGTCATTGCATCGTCTACCCTGTTCCTGAAAATAATGCTCCACCACCCAGCTTTGAAAATATGGGAACAGGTAATATGCAAACGTCAAACAAAGGCCAGGATGAATATTTTGGACTGAGACAATACCAACCAGGCGATCCGATAAAAACCATTGCCTGGAAACAGACCGCACGCGGTAATGACGTATTCACAAAACAGTTTACCGGTAGCGGCGGACAAACATTATGGCTGGAATGGGATATCACCGAAACACCCACACTTGAGCATAAACTATCACGTCTATGCCGCTGGGTACTGGAATGCGAAACTGCGGGTCTGAACTATGGTTTACGCATACCAGGTAACACGATTTCGCCTGGAAATGGCAATAAACATCAACATCTATGCCTCACAGCCCTGGCACTCTTTAACACCTGATGAACAAACTACTTAATAATAATTATCTCATTACACCAGGGAAAATGTTATGGATTCTCATTTGCCAATCGTTAGTCATCGTGCCACATGTCTTAAGAATACCTGTTTGGGTGAGTTTATTTTGTTTTAGTGTCGGCATATGGGGTTATATGGCTGTCACTGGAAAATGGAAATACCCTAATCGTTATATATTAGTTTTGCTCGTCATATTTGCATGCACCGCTGTTGGTTACGTTTATAAAACTCTGCTGGGGCAGGAAGCCGGTGTTAGTTTATTATTGATCATGATGTCGCTGAAACTACTGGAGATTAAAAAACACCAGGATGTTTTGTTATTTATATTTCTGGGTTATTTTATAGTTGTTACCAATTTCCTGTTTACTCAATCTATTGGCATGGCAGTTTATATGCTGGCGGTTTGCATCGGCCTAACCAGCACCCTTGTAATGCTCAGCCGATACGATAAGGGCTTACATTTAAAGTCGAGTATTAAATTGGCAGTAACACTTATTTTGCAGGCCATGCCGATCATGCTGGTATTGTTTGTTCTTTTTCCGCGTTTACCGAGTCCATTATGGGCATTACCTAAGGATAAAACACACGCCGTTTCAGGTCTCGGTGACAGCATGAGCCCAGGTTCGATCAGCCAGCTCAGCAAATCTGATGCAGTTGCGTTTCGTGTGAATTTCGAAAATAAACCCCCGGAAAATTCTTTGCTCTATTGGCGCGGGCCTGTATTAAGTCTCTTTAATGGTAAAACGTGGTCAAAAGGAAATCTATTTGGTCGAAAAAATATTAATAACATAAAATCTATCAGCGAGCCAATCAACTACACCATAACGCTGGAGCCACACAATCAGAACTGGTTATTTGCACTTGATGTCGTCTCTAAACTACCAGCACAAAGCCATCTTGATCATTCCTATAGCCTGGTAGCATCAAAAAAAATAGACAAAACAAAACAATATAAATTAAGTTCAACAACAAACTACATACTCGATCCGACGTTGACACAAAACAAGATCAGAAAATACATTCAGCTACCCCTTAACTTCAATCCTAAAACAGTTTCATGGGCTAAAAAAATAAAAGAAACAGGAAAAAACCGGCCTGAGATGATTGCTGAGGTTTTAAAACAAATACGCGAACAAGCATTCACTTACACACTAACACCACCTTTGCTGGGCCGTGATAGTGTAGATGAATTCTTTTTTACGACTAAAAGCGGTTTTTGTGAACACTATGCAGGTAGTTTTGCATACCTCATGCGTCAACTGGGGATTCCAGCCAGGATTGTTTTAGGTTACCAGGGAGGGGAATATAACGAACAAGGAAATTATCTCATTGTAAGGCAGTCTGATGCACATGCCTGGACAGAAGTTTGGCTCGCAAATCGTGGCTGGATACGCATCGACCCCACCTCTGCTGCTGCGCCTGCAAGAATAGAAAGCGGTATCGATGCGGCATTTCCGCAGCGGGATTTTAGTGGTGGTTTACTACGAACACAAAACCCGCTCCTTAGATCACTTGTCTTATATTGGGATAACATTAATTATAAATGGCATCAATGGGTTCTCGGCTACAATGCTGACAAGCAATCCAGTCTACTGGAGAAGCTGGGAATCAACTCATCTAACTGGGAAGACATAGCAATCAGCATCATGATAAGTGTCGGCGGCCTATTTGCTGCTTTAGGCCTTTGGATAAATTTCAAGAGAAGAAAGCCAAAAACAGATGCTACTTCGGCTATTTATGAAAAGTTTTGTTCACGCCTGAAACGAATCGGATATGAAAAGCAGGGTCATGAGGGCCCCTCGGATTTTGCAAGCCGTATTACAATAAAACGAAATGACCTTAAACCCGAGGTCGATCTAATCACCCGCTTTTATATTCAATTAAGATATGGACGTAACCCACCTGAAAAACTACTGGCACAATTCAGGAAGCGCGTCACACAATTCCGTCCATCCTGACGAATATTTTAAAATTTACCTTGACAGTCGAAATCGCTTTAGGCAGTCTAATGATTATGGAATTTAAACGCACACAAATTGCAGCCCGTCCAGTCGCCCACCTAAAGTGGATGATTGCATGTCTGTGTGCCATGAGAATACATTGTTGAAATAATTAAACATCACCCTCAAAAGGCCGCAGACTCTTCACAGATCTGCGGTTTTTTTTTGCACACTATAAACATGAGAATAGAACAATGTCGGTATCAACAGCATATATAGGGATTATACTTATCTGGTCTACGACACCACTTGCAATACAGTGGAGCGGCGACGGCCCTGGTTTTATGTTTGGCGTTACGTCTCGTATGTTTATTGGCGCTTTTATCTGCCTGCTGATACTTGCATTTATGCGCGTTAAACTCGTTTGGCACAAGCAAGCCTTGCTCACCTACACCTCAGCAAGCATGGGTGTATTTGGTTCAATGTTATGTGTTTATTGGGCTGCCCAGTATATTACTTCGGGTATGATTTCCGTGTTATTTGGATTAACACCATTGTTAACCAGTATTTTTGCAGCATTGATATTAAATGAACGAAGTTTAAGCTTTCATAAAATACTGGGCATAACGTTTGGTGTATGTGGGTTGATTACAATTTTCTATACCGACATAGTGCAAGGTCAACAGGCTTACTACGGTATGCTAGCCGTTATTGTGGCGACGGCACTGCATTCCCTTAGCACTGTTGTAATCAAAAAAATTGATTGTACTTTACCGGGCATAGTCGTCAATACTGGCACATTAATCATTTCCTGCATTCTTTTTCTTATAGTGTGGGTCGTGGCAGGTGTGGAATTACCAGAAAATATACCGCTCAAATCTGGTGCTTCCATACTCTATCTGGGTGTACTCGGAAATGTAGTTGGTTTTACATTGTTTTATTATGCATTGAAACATCTTGATGCAAGCAAAATTGGGTTAATACCGTTAATAACACCTGTGCTTGCATTACTTTTAGGTTACTTGCTAAACAATGAAACTATGGACTGGCAACTGGCCATAGGTAGCGGCCTGATCTTATCCGGATTGATTGCTCATCACTGGAATCATTTTGTTGACCGATACAAAGTTCCCGCTCCACAATAGGATGAGCGGGAACAAACATCTTTTGACAATATAAAGGCGAGGCTTCATCATTATTGATATCTGTAGCCTGAATTATCCCGGAGAAGAAAATGGTTGTCACAATTGTAGATGTTTACGTGAAAATAGAACATATTAATGATTTTATTGAAGCATCCAGATTAAACCATGAAGCATCGGTTCTCGAAGAAGGAAATCGCCGCTTTGATATTCTTCAAGACAAGGAACAAACTGGCAAGTTTGTTCTTTATGAGGCCTACGACTCAGAGGCAGATGCTGCTAAACATAAAGAAACTTCTCACTATGAATTATGGCGAGAAACAGTTGCAGACTGGATGTCTGAACCACGAAAAAGCACAACTTTTAACAGTTTATATCCTGCATAAAAACAGGCGACTATCATGCAAATAAATTCATTCACAATTGCCCGAATTCCCAGAATAGAATTTGGAAAAGACTGCATATCTACCCTGCCGACCTGTATAAAAAAATACGGTAAAAAGTTTCTGTTAGTTACCGGCAGTGGCACGATTGAGCAAACACAACAGTGGGAAATGATACTTAAAAACTTTAAACACTCCTCTCTTGAGTGGCAACAGGTTCGCATTACCCATGAGCCATCCCCTGAGCTAATTGATGAAATTGTCAAACTGCATAAAGGCAATCACTATGATGTTGTTGTGGGATTGGGTGGTGGCAGTGTGTTGGATGCAGCCAAGGCCATTGCAGGACTACTAAGACTTAACCATTCCGTTATGGATTTTCTTGAAGGTGTTGGCCCCGAATTAGAATACCCAGGCCCTTCGGTACCGTTTATTGCCGTACCCACGACGGCCGGAACAGGTAGTGAGGCAACTAAAAATGCCGTACTCAGTCGACAAGGAAAAAATGGATTCAAGAAATCCTTTCGAGATGACCAACTCGTGGCAGAATACGCCATTGTCGATCCCGAATTGTTAACTAGCTGCCCGCCTTCTCTCATTGCAGCCAATGGTATGGATGCACTGACACAAATAATTGAATCATTTGTATCAACTAAATCAAACACCTTAACGGATGCACTTGCTATTAGTGGCCTCAGAGCATGCAGGAATGGCCTTCCTGATTGGTATAAGCAAATACACGACCAGGAAAAAGCACGAGAATCTATGGCATATGCTTCACTTATTTCGGGGATCAACCTGGCACAGACGGGCCTGGGTTCAGTGCATGGATTAGCATCTCCTCTGGGGGCATTTTTCCCAATTCCTCATGGCGTCGTTTGTGGAACCTTACTTGCCTGTGCAACTCGCATCAACATTGAAGCAATGAAGGAACGCGAGCCTGGTAATCCCGCGTTAGAAAAATATGCACGTCTGGCTGTCATTTTATGCAATAAAAAATTTAAACATCCTGACGATGCTTATATGACATTAATACAACTTCTTGATGAATGGACCAATACCATGCAACTTAAAAAACTGGGGGCGTATGGTGTTAATATAAATGACTATCCATCCATCACAAAACACTGCCGTGGTAGTAGCATGAAAACCAATCCCATTATATTAACCGATGATGAAATTTTAAAAATATTAGCGGAAAGGACATAAATGCATACTTTTCTATATTAAATTTATCATAGTCGAATAGCCGTTTAACTATGTTATTACATACTCCTTTGGCCGCCCTGCATTATTAAGTGATTTTATATCACAGGTACACTAACCATGATCAACAGGCAGAAAGTTTTACTCTGGTTTTATCTGGCTACACCTGTATTTTTCCTACTGGATATCTTGTTTCAATGGGATGTTCGGGTATCTTTTCTGGATGATAATATTGGCTGGAAAACACTTTATTATATTTTTTGTTTTGGCATAGGTTATATGATGTGGAAAATTCCTTCCCTGGAATATGTATTTGGCATCATTGAAGGTGGCGTTAATATGTTATTGCTTACCTTAAGTGTCATGTTACCTTACTATGCGGCAATCGATGCTATTTCAAGTGGTTCTGAAGTAAGCAATCCACTTAATACCTTCAGTGTTATTAATTACATCATCTCAGGCATATTTCTTTTGATCAGCATTGAGTTGCGTAAAAAAAACACTACTGACCTCTAATTTTAATCAGCGTATATCCCAAGCTTAGATAATCATTGACTTGCTGTGGCCCTGTCGCTGATACCGTAATATATTCAGGAAAATCTTCAGGTTCAACATCGTTCCAGGCGGCAAAGGTCTGACAAACATGAACCGGAATATCATCAGACTTAGATAGTTGCTCTACCTGCTTTTGCACTTTTCTATATTTGGCAGAGACACCCTTCTGCAAGGCAAATTGCTCTCTTCCATGCGTCACCACGGCCAATTCAAGATTCGGGAATTTTTTTCTCAAGCTGACTGCGTATTGTTTGATCCGGGGAATAGCCCACCGTAATGCGTCGGGGTCAGCCATGGCAATTTCAAACACGACACCAGATGGCGCTTTATCAGAAGCAAGAATCGTCTGAATTTTTTCACTATCAGAACCTGCAAGAGCAGCACCTGTGAAAAATTGGACAATAAAAATAAAATAAATCGAATATTTGATAGTATGAACTGACATAATTAACCCTTCTTTTTTCTACAGGTTATATGACTACTCATATAACCTGTAGTTCCAGGTTAATTTTGATTAATGCTATTAGAATGAAGCCATATGTGAGCCATGACCCTCGATAGTATTGGTAGTTGGCGGGCTACTTTGTCTGGCATTGTAGTCATCAACCATTTCCTGTAACGAAATACCCTCAAGAAAATCATATAATTTATGGCTTAGGTTATCCCACATCGTTTCCAGCACTTCCTGCTCTGACCCTTGTTCGATTTCGAGCTGATCATGCTTGGATTTCTCATCATTAATGGCTTCAACAATCTTGGCTATACTGAGGTCACTTGCAGAAACCGCAAGATGATAACCTCCACCGGGCCCTCGTACACCTCGAACCAGCCCCTTTGCACGTAATTTGGCAAACAATTGCTCCAGGTAAGACAAAGAAATTTTTTGATACTCGGAAATATCAGCTAACGTTGTAGGCTTTTTGTTTTCATTCAATGCGAGCTCCATCATAGCGGTAATAGCATATCTCGCCTTGGTTGATAACTTCATTGCAACTCTCCTGTATACCTAATATTCAGTAGAAAACTGTTACATTACATGTGCAGTAAATAGACCATTTATAGAAGTATTGTTTACCTGAGTAAAACAATCAAGTTATTGATCTTATACCATACATAATATAAGCGATTTGGTTAATCCATAATTTAAGTATAGATGCTAAGACAGAGAAATGTTAATGAAGTTTCATAAAAATCACGAATAGAACACATCGATTTTGCGATATTATCCATTTTTTAATTAAGTTTAATATCGCCATATTACCCATGAATGTACTACTGTTTAAGGAGACTTACCCTGTTTGACCGGACTGCTTAAATCTTTTGTATATTCTGACATCGAACCATCGTATAAACGGATGTTTTTATAACCTAATTGTCTGAGTGTTAAATAAGACTGCGAAGCACGGTGCCCGGTACGACAATACAAAACGATCTCATCAGATTTATTTTTTACACCCAGCTTCGTCAGACTTGCCTGCAAATCTGTGGATGACTTTAAAGTAAAACCCTTTTGTGGATTAATAGACTCATCCCATGTCCATAATTTGGCGCCAGGTATATGCCCAGATCGTTTATATTTCGGATGACCGATATATTCTTCCTTGGTGCGCACATCGAGCAACGTACCTTTACCAGATTTTACAAGTGAATTTATTTCACTTAGGCTAATTTCATTGTTTACTTTCTTGCCGACAGCCAGGTAAACAGCTGATCGTCTTTCATTAATAGTATTTTCTACCTTCTTGCCTTCGAGAATCCATTTTACTAAACCACCATCAACAACTGATATTTCGGGGTGTCCTATTTGTTGTAATTGCCAATATAAACGCCCTGCATGTAAACCACCCATGTCATCATAAATGACAACATGATCATCACGTTTTATACCAAAATAACCAAGTACTTTATAAAAATGTCGATCGCCAACTCTGATTGAGACTTTATCTTTTTTTCTTTTCTTTACAATGTAACCATAATTGAGATGGATAGCACCCGGAATATGAAAACGTTGATACTGAGTTTCTTCACCACTCATATCAACGATAACGATTTTTTTGTTATTCAAATTTTTGTGTAACCAATCTGTTGATACCATAACATTTGCTGCGTGGAGGGGATTGGTCGTAATAAGTAATAACAAAAGTACATTTAATGTGAATTTCATAACGTTCCTTTAGATAATGTCGAGATCAAGCAATTGCTTTTCGTCCTCTAACCTCTTGCGATTAAAAATATGTCCTTGCTCAAGAGAATACCGGAGCCATTTTTCGACAAAAATATTACTTTCCCAACGACAATCTACATAAGGTTTTTTGTTCATATGACTATGATCAACAGGCATGAATCCTGTTTTCATACACGCCAACGCTTCTGCCTGACGGGTATCATGATATAATTTCAAAGTTAAATCAGGATCAGCTATTTTCTCATCGACTGATACAGGAAAATAATACGTTAGCATAATAGTGGTAGTATATTTACAGCGCTCCAGAATAGTCAAATACAGGTCAAGAGAGCCCTTCACTCGAGAAACCATTGTATTGGGTAATTGGTCGATATCAGGTAATATCTGGTTCAATAAATGATAATTTCGCTCATATATCTCCATCAATCCGGAAAAATTTCTCAGGTCAAGTCTTTTTTTCAACTGTTTGTGCTTTACTGCATTCATCATTAAATCATATCATAGCGACCAATTAATCAGTAATCTCCGGTTAGCATTAATATCCGGAAACATTTAAAAGGAAAATAGTTATATGCAGGTTGAATCTAACCCTACTACAGCCTACACCGACCAGAAACCCGGTACGTCAGGACTTCGAAAAACCGTCAAGACGTTCAAGCAAAAAAAAGCTTATCTTGAAAACTTTGTCCAGGCGATATTCGACAGTCTCCCGGAGCACGAGGGTACAAGCCTGGTTTTAGGTGGTGATGGCCGTTACTACAACCTGCAAGCCATACAAATCATTCTCAAAATGGCTGCAGCCAATGGCTTTAAAAAAGTCATTGTTGGCCAAAATGGTATTCTATCTACACCAGCTGCATCGGCTGTTATCAGAAAACACAAAACTATCGGCGGTATTATTTTATCTGCAAGCCATAATCCCGGAGGCCCCGACGGCGACTTTGGCATCAAGTTTAACAGTGCCAATGGTGGACCAGCCTCAGAAAAAATTACTGATAAAATATTCACTTATAGCAAAAATATTTTTCGCTACCTGACAGTTAATACTGATGATATTCCCCTGAATGAAGTCGGCATTCAGTCGCTTGGTAAAATGCAAATAGAAATCATTGATTCTGTTAGTGAATATGCAGACTTAATGGCCAAGCTGTTTGATTTTTCTAAAATAAAGTTACTACTAAACAACAATGATTTCAGAATGGTCTTTGACGCTATGCACGCCGTTACTGGTCCCTATGCAAAAGAGATCCTTGAAAATCGTCTGGGCGCTCCCAAGGGGTCGGTATGGAATGCTAAACCACTACCTGATTTTGGCGGCGGACACCCGGACCCAAACCTTGCACACGCAAAAGATCTTGTTGACAAACTAATGTCTGACACAGGCCCTGACTTTGGTGCAGCATCAGATGGCGATGGTGACCGCAATATGATACTCGGGCAAAACTGTTTTGTGTCGCCCAGTGACAGCCTTGCAATAATCGCTGCACAGGCAAACAAAATACCCGGTTATAGCGCTGGTTTAAAAGGTGTTGCGCGCTCTATGCCGACCAGCCAGGCTGTTGACAGGGTTGCAGAACACATGAACATCCCCTGTTTTGAAACACCCACTGGATGGAAGTTTTTTGGCAACTTACTTGATGCCGGCATGATAACTCTCTGTGGCGAGGAAAGTTTTGGCACAGGCTCAGACCATGTTCGGGAAAAAGATGGCTTGTGGGCCGTTCTTTTCTGGCTCAATCTATTGGCAGAAACACAACAATCTGTTGCCGAGATTATGAAAACACATTGGAAACAATTTGGCAGAAATTACTACACACGCCATGATTATGAAGCACTGGATTCAGAGAAAGCGTCAGCTTTGATGGATCATTTACGCACTCATTTAGCCGAAATAAAAACCAGCGAATGGGCAGATTACAAAGTAAGTGACTGTGATGACTTTGAATATCTAGATCCTGTTGACAACTCATCGAGCTCACATCAGGGCATTCGCATACTGTTTGAAGATGGTTCACGAATCGTATTCCGCTTATCAGGTACCGGCACTAGTGGCGCAACCTTACGCATTTATATTGAAAAATATGAAAGTAACACGGACAAACAAAACCGGGATACGCAGGAAGCCTTAAAGGGGTTGATTCGTATTGCAGAAGACCTGGCAAGCATCAAACAACGTTTCGATAGATCGGAACCTGATGTAATCACGTAACGTAACATAGCCTTGCTAATATTATTCCTGAACACGAGAACACCAGCATGACAAAATACACAGCACCATTAATTATTGAAGCCAATGAGCTTGAAGAACATCTCAATGATGCCAATACCCTGATAGTCGACCTCTGCAAGGATGAAACCTATATCCAGTCACATATACCTGGAGCTGTTCATTTACAATATCCTCGTATTATCCATGTTGAAAAACCAGTTATGGGATTATTACCTGACATGGAAATCTTAAACTCAGTTCTATCTAGTATAGGAATAACTAAAGACACACATGTCATTGCCTATGACGATGAAGGCGGCGGCAAAGCCTGTCGTCTGCTCTGGACTCTCGACGTGATCGGTCATCGTCATTATTCACTTTTAAATGGTGGCCTGCATGCCTGGGCCAATGAAGGACATGTGCTGGATAGCACTCCAGTAACACCCTCACCCACTGAATACGGTCCATGCGAAATCAAACAAGGAATTGCAGACAAGGACTATGTCTTAAACAGCATTGCAAACCCGGCAAGTATTCTACTGGATTCACGATCAATTGAAGAATACACCGGTACTAAACGTTTTGCCGAACGTGGCGGCCATATTCCAGGGGCTGTTAACCTTGACTGGATGCTAACCATGGACAAGCAACGCAACCTTCGATTGCTACCAGATGATGAACTTACACAACAACTGAAAACATTAGGCGTAACACCTGATAAAGAAATTATCCTCTATTGCCAGACTCATCACCGTTCATCGCATACTTATATTATGCTCAAAAATCTTGGTTATAGTAATTTAAAAGGTTACCCGGGGGCATGGTCCGAATGGGGCAATCTGTCAGATACGCCAATTGAGGTTTAATCTTTAGGATAATAAGACAATCTAATAGTATGGATACCCCCTGATCAAGATTAAATAATTATTGAGATCAGGGGGTCTTCAAACAAAAAAATACTGCGTTTGTCATGCTTGGTCAAACTTACCAAAGATCAATCGATAAACAAATTTTCCCGAAAGAATTTCAACTCGCTTATCGAATCCTTAATATCATCCATGGCCAGATGTGAACTTTCTTTTATGTGTTTTTTCGCAATATCTGGATACCATCGATTCGCAAGTTCTTTCAATGTACTAACATCGAGATTTCTATAATGAAAGAACTCTTCCAGATCCGGCATGATTCTGGCCATGAAACGACGGTCCTGACAAATACTATTACCGCACATAGGGGATTTACCTGCCGGGACATACTGTTTCAGGAAATCAATAGTTTGTTGCGCTGCATCTCTTTCTGAAAACGTACTGTTTTTAATACGTTCAACTAATCCTGACCCACCATGTTGTCTTGTATTCCATTCATCCATACCATTGAGTATTTCATCACTTTGATGGATAGCTACAATCGGACCTTCCGCAAGGATATTAAGATTTACATCGGTAACGAGTGTCGCTATTTCAATGATATAGTCATTTTGAGTATCTAAACCCGTCATTTCCAGATCAATCCAGATTAAATTATTTGAATCTTGTGTCATAACAACTTCCTAAATACTGGTTTCAAGAAAAAATCCTTAATTTATATAAAATATAATGGTGATTCGCAGTCACATACATTAACATAACTGGTATCCTCATGAACCCTGTTAACTGAAATTTTATAAGCTTATGAATGCATTAAGTAACCTGTTTATTGTAATGGTGATTGTTACGCTGGCAACTCAATTATGGCTGGCCGCTCGTCATGTGAATCACGTAAAAAAGAATCGGGCCCAGGTCCCCGATGAGTTCAAGGATCAGATATCACTTGATGCTCATCAGAAAGCAGCAGATTACACCATTACACGAACCCTGTTTGGTCGTTACGAAACCATATTGGGTTCAATATTGATTCTGGCATGGACTTTGGGCGGCGGACTTGAGTACATAGACCAACTCTGGCGCTTGCTGGAATGGAGCACCGTATGGACTGGCATTGCTTTTATGATCAGTATCATGCTAATCATGTCGATACTCGATATACCTTTTTCTATTTACCGCACTTTTGTAATAGAAGAAAAATTTGGTTTTAACAAAATGACTGTCAGTACATTCATAACCGACCTGGTCAAAGGCAGCATATTAACCGTATTAATTGGCATTCCACTTCTCTGGGTTGTGTTATGGATTATGCAGTCATCAGGACCGCTTTGGTGGCTCTATGTTTGGGGTGTCTGGTTCGGTTTCAGCCTGCTGATGATGTGGGCCTACCCTGCCTATATTGCGCCACTATTTAACAAGTTCAAACCCCTCGAAGACAGTGCTTTAAAAGATGGAATCGAGACCCTGTTAAAACAATGCGGCTTCAAAAGTAACGGCATTTTTGTCATGGATGGTTCTCGCCGTTCTGCACATGGCAATGCCTACTTCAGTGGTGTCGGTAATAAAAAACAGATAGTTTTTTTTGATACGCTAATGAAACAACTCGAAGCAGATGAGATCGAAGCCGTTCTTGCTCATGAACTCGGGCATTTTCGAATGCATCATATACGTAAACGCCTGATCAGTATGGGTGCTATCAGCCTGGCAAGTCTGGCGATACTTGGCTGGTTAATTCAACAAGACTGGTTTTACACAGGCCTTGGTGTTAGCACACAATCAACTTACATGGCTTTAATGTTATTTATGATTTTGGCACCTGTTTTTGGATTTTTCCTTACACCCATAAGCTCCATGTTTTCACGTAAACATGAATTTGAGGCCGATGCCTATGCATCACAACAACGTAATGCTGACTTGCTGATCAAAGCACTAGTGAAAATGTACGAAGAAAATGCCAGTACATTAACACCAGACCCGCTCTATTCAAGCTTTTATGACTCGCATCCGCCTGCACCTGTTCGTATAGCTCACCTTAAAAAACAGCCTCAACCCACTGGCTAGATGATGAGCAATCTACTTGAACAAAGATGCTCACATCAGTCAGGAGAACCACTGAATATTGAAACAGTAAACGAGTATTTATCTGATCTTGAACAATCATGGTGTCTGAATACAAACCAACATCAAATCAAATTTGATTTTAAGTTTAAAGACTTCCATGAGACCATGTCATTTGTAAATGCACTAGCCTGGATTGCCAATCAACAAGATCATCATCCCGACCTGGAAGTTGGTTACAATCATTGCCTTGTTCGATTTAGCACGCACTCTGTTGGCGGCCTGTCCATCAATGATTTTATTTGTGCTGCTAAAGTAGAAAAACTACTGCAATAACATTACTGACTATGGCGCAACGTAAACTCAATAAACAACAAAAACAACGCATACGCGCCAGCCAGGATAAAACCCGAAATAATCAAGCAGACGAACAGGCTGATGAGAATAGCGAAAAAAATACCGGTCTCGTTATCCAGCATCATGGTAAACAAGCTATTGTCGAAACTTCATCTGGTGAACTTGTAGACTGTAAAATAAGACAAAATCTTGGCAGCATCGTTTGTGGTGACGAGGTAATTTGGCAAAAGACACTTGAGGAGCAAGGCGTTATTCTTGCTGTTAAAGAGCGGAAAAATGTATTGGCGCGACCCGACTTTCGCAAAAGACCAAAAGCATTCGTCGCCAATATTGATCAAATTGTTATTGTCGCTGCAGTTGAACCTGAACTAAGCCGACACTTGCTTGACCGCTACCTGGTGATATTGGAAACCATCAAACTGCCAGGCATTATTGTTGCCAACAAAATAGATTTGTTGTCTGATGAAAACAAGACTTCTATCAGCAATCAACTCGCGACCTATAAAGACATTGGTTACACTATTATCTATACAAGCGCAAAAACAGATCATGAGTTATCTGAATTAAAAGCTGCTTTACTGAACAAACGTAGTATTCTTGTCGGACAATCCGGAGTTGGAAAGTCTTCTATTATTAATAATCTATTACCAGACCTGGATGTACGTATTGGCAAACTCAGTCAGGCTAATCACGGTAAACACACAACTTCATCATCAGTCTTATATCATATGCCTACCGGAGGGGATATTGTTGACTCACCCGGTATTCGTGACTTCTCTATTTGGCATATTGACCCTCAAGATATCGAGGCAGGTTTTATAGAATTCAGCCCATATAAAGGTTTATGTCGTTTCAATAACTGCAAACACCTTAATGAACCAGGCTGTGCTATAAAACAGGCCGTGGTTGAAAATGAAATTTCAAAAGAACGATTTTTAAGTTATCAGCATATGCTGGAAGAAATTGAACTAAATAAAAAATAAACTGCAAAATACTCAATACTATTAACCAGGAGGCCAACTCATTCCTCTACCACCCAGCACATGCAAATGGATATGAAAAACTGATTGGCCCGCTCCGGCATTACAGTTCATCACTGTACGATATCCATCATCATCTATTCCTAATTGTTTTGCGATTTGTTTTGTCGCCAAAAACAGTTGACCAATAACGTTGGCATCTACTTCTTCAAGATCATTTATCGTACTGATATGTTTTTTGGGAATAACTAAAAAATGGACAGGTGCCTGAGGACTGATATCCCGAAATGCAAATACATCATCGTTTTCATATATCACATCGGCTTTTATTTCACCTGATAACATTTTGCAAAACAGACAATCTGACATAATGACTCCTTTTAACCGGGAAGTGACTACACTCTACCGCGCAATACAATACGCCTGAGGGATACAACAGAATATCAAACAAATCGGTGTGATGGTATCGTCTGTTAGATTCTTTTATCGCTGATATGACAAAAAAACAGATCAAGCATAAACGTCGATCAATGAACGTGTGTTATAACCCGTTACACCGCTGTCTTCTATATCCAGATAGGAACGAATTGCGATTTGGGCATCTGGATCCAGCGCAGAAAGGTCAGCTTGTTCACGTCGTGAACGTTGCTCAAAAGTATACCTTTCTGAAGAGTCAGGTTTTGTTTTACGACGACCATTACCGAGTACTTCACCTTGCAAAACTCTTTCTGAAGGTGATCCTGTATTCCCCTGCCGAGGAGATAGATCAGATCTTTTACCCTGAGTCGGCTTGGTATCCGCCGCTTGCGGGACAGGCGGCGAAAAATAAGGTACAGGTAGGGCTGCTATTTCCATAAATCAGTATTTTGTCACTTGGATGCAGGGTTTATCGAACAAGTTTAGCATAACTTTAGCTATAATTTATCACATAGAATAACTCTGAAATCATTCTAACTTATTGTAAATTATGATTAATATATGTAAATTTAGCCTATACTCGGCTTTACACTATCAATAAATTGTCAGCTAAATATCACGCCTGTCTGAAAAAGCATGTGACAAGGTACCGACATCAACAAATTCCAGCTCACCGCCAAGTGGGACGCCATGCGCCAGACGGGTTGCACGTATATCTCGTTTTTTGGCCATTTCACTAAGATAATGTGCTGTTGCCTCGCCTTCAACAGTAGGATTAGTAGCGATAATCAGCTCCTGAATATTCCCTTCATTCAGTCGCTGAGCGAGATCACCCAGGCCAAGTTCATCAGGCCCTATGCCATCCAAAGGCGATAAATGCCCCATCAGCACAAAATAAACACCTTTAAATCCGGTTACTTTATCAATCATCATGACATCAGAAGGGGTTTCTACAATACAGATTGTCGTCTCATCTCTTGCCGGGTTGGCACAAACCGGGCATAACTCATTTTCGGTCAAGGTACGGCATTTCTGACAATGGCCTATTTGTTCAACGGCAGATGAGAGCGCCGACGAAATATTCATGGCACCATCACGATTACGTTCGAGCAAATAAAAAGCCATACGTTGCGCGCTTTTAGGCCCTACTCCAGGAAGGACTCTTAAAGCTTCAATCAGCTGATCAATGAGTGGCGATAATGACATGATAATTATTGATGATATCTAGAATGGTAATTTAAACCCTGGTGGCAATGGTATACCAGCCGTCATTCCTGACATCTTCTCCTGCGAGGCCGAACTGACCTTATGTACCGCATCATTCACTGCAGCCGCAATCATATCTTCCAACATATCACGATCTTCCTGAAGTAAACTATCATCGATCTTGACCCGACTGACTTCATGTTTACCATTCATAGTTACCGTAACCATGCCACCACCAGACTGGCCATTGACTTCCATTTTGGCAAGCTCTTCCTGCGCCTTCTGCATATTTTCCTGCATCTGCTGCGCCTGTTTCATTAAATCTCCAAGACCACCTTTCATAATAACCTCAACTCAAATTAACCTAACATTTTATTCTATTGGCTTTATCACTGCCGCATCCACATCAGCATCCATAACCTCTTGCAGTTCCTGGATAAAAGGATCTTGCCTGATTGAATCGACAGCATGATCCTGTTTTTCCTGTATTGCGCGTTGTTTGTGTTCGGCTGGTGATTCACTTTCTGGTTTTGCTATTGCGATATCTATAGTAATAGCTTCATTTAAATAGGCACTTACAGCCTGCTCCAGGCGTTGTTTAGCACTGCTTGTACAAAGCTGTTCAAATGAAGGATCCAGTTTAAGTTTAAAAATATTACCTTCTTTTGATTCTAATACACTATGCGCCGCGAGTTCCTTGGCAACGGCCTTTAATCCGAGTCCTTCGACTATTTGCCCCCACTCTGACGAACCATAATTATCGTGTGTCGCCGGACTTGACTGCATAGGGATGGGGGCCGTAACCTTCGTGTTTTCTTCTACAGCGTGTTGCGTGCGTTCCTGTTTCTTAATCTCGGGTTTTACCGCCTTTGGTGACGTTTGTTTGTTCGGGCTTGCAATTTTAGGAGCATCATAAGGCTTGAAGGCCAGCATACGTAACAGAACCATCTCCAGCCCGGCCTGCATATCTGGCGCCAAAGGCAAATCTCTCTTTCCAATCAAACCGATCTGGTAATATAACTGCACATCTTCAGCAGGAATTATTCCGGCCAGCTCAATAACCAGTTCTTTATCGCCCAACGCATCATCGATTGCATTCGGTACCATTTGTGCAATAGCAACTCGATGTAACAGAGACAACATATCAGTAAGAATGGTTAGAAAATCTGGCGATTTTTCTGCTAATTCTGCAATTTCTTCCAGCAATCCAGAAGCGTTATTACTGACAATATTACGAAGAAGGTTTTCAACATGATGATGTTCAATAGTACCCAACATATCATGCACTTCAGCAGCACTAACCTTTCCGCCACCATGGGCAATTGATTGATCAAGCAAGCTTAATGCATCACGCATACTGCCATCGGCTGCACTGGCAATCGCATGTATGGCATTTTTATCAAATTCGACATTTTCCTGCTCAAGGATGAATTGCATATGATCCGCAATCAATTTTAATGACAGACGCTTCAGATTAAATTGCAAACAACGAGACAATATTGTTGCCGGTAATTTTTGCGGGTCAGTTGTTGCCAATAAAAATTTGACGTGCGGAGGGGGTTCCTCCAATGTTTTCAGCAAGGCATTAAAACTATGATTAGATAACATGTGTACTTCGTCAATCAGATAGACCTTGAAACGCCCTCGCGTGGGTGCGTACTGGACATTCTCAAGCAATTCACGAGTGTCTTCGACCTTGGTTCTTGAGGCCGCATCAACTTCAAGCAAATCAATAAATCGACCCTCATCAACTTCCTGACAGGCACTGCATACACCACAGGGTTTTGAGCTCACACCTTCTTCACAATTCAAAGATTTTGCTAAAATTCGGCCAATCGTTGTTTTACCAACACCACGAGTACCCGTGAATAAAAAAGCATGATGCAAGCGATCGTTATCAAGTGCATTAATCAATGCCCTCAGGACATGCTCCTGCCCAACCATTTCAGAGAAATTCTTTGGCCGCCATTTGCGGGCCAAAACCTGATAATTCATACGGAACTCGCCATTTGCAAAATTATAATTAAATTAAGCTACAGTAGTGGCAAAATGCCAGTCGCTGCAGTAGAGACAAATTATAAAGCATTTAGGAGAATAATATTAATGTTTTTTTATATAAAAAACATTAACTTGCAATTAATGCATGTAAATATGCGAGATATGGAGGCGGCTTAAGCCAGCCACACCACGGCGCCCGAATCCACTGTTACCGTTGCTCCCTTCCAGGCCTGGCGGAGTTCACAGCTTATCGTCGCGAGGGAACCGGCAAAAGCCACCATAACGATTACTACAACGAGCAATCATATCAAACTAACCCTATGGACATCAACGAAACTTGGAAAATAAACATCTAATAATTACCTTGGTCTATTAAGAATTAATCAACTTATATCTGATTGATAATGGTATATAGGAGAGTTTTGGCAGGAATATGTTCTTGAGAAAGCTGGTGCACACAGATTAATAGAATAACTTTATATTGGCCATTCCCTCACCACCAACGATTAGCGTCATAACATTACTCACCCATTCATACCAGGCATAATTACATCAGTTAAGAGCAAGTCAATATGATTTTTTCAAAAATACTGATTGCCTCATTACCCGTATTAGCTGTCAACACATCGTAACCACGTTTCTCTAACATTCTTTTATTAATCTCAACTAAAGCGAATTCATCGATAATCAATATTATTTCATTTCCATCAAGCAACTTTTCAGATACAGGTTTTTTTATTTAACTCACATTAGCCCGGCCTTTTATTACTCGTGGGAAAATGTACTGGTACTGTTAATAAAGACAGCTATAAGATATGAAAAACACCTTATAAAGATACCCGATACTTTTAGATTTCATACTCCCGAAGGAAAACACTCTACTCACTTACCTGCAACCCTACCAATTTCAATATCACTTCCGGTTCAAATGGTTTAACCAGACATCGCTCGGCACCTGCCTGCAATATTTTGTTGACGTTTTCTTCAGATGCATAACCTGTCATGGCGATCACTCGCACATCTTTTGTTGATTCAGATTGTTTGATGGTTTCACATACCTGAAAGCCGTCCAGGCCAGGCATCAGAAGATCGAGCAAGATAATATCCGGTTTAAATTGTTGTAATTTCATACCAGCGTCAAAGCCGTTATAAACGACATCTACTTCAACCTCATCACCATAATTTCTGAACAATTTTGTTAACATATCAGCAAACGGTTTATTGTCATCGACAATCAATATTTTCCTTCTGTGGTCATTAGAATTAATCAATACCATCCCTTTCTGCTTCGCAAAATTTGCTACATCACTATGCAAAAATCGTCTGTGACCACCAGGTGTTGTGTGTGAATTAAGATCTCCTTTTTCGGCCCAAAGCCTGATTGAAGCACCAGACACCATGAGCAACTCAGAAACCTCTCCCGGTGTCATATAATTCTTTTTCGACAGCCCTTTTTTCATTTGTTTTACCTATTAGTCTCTCTGTTTACTATTACGGCTATTGTATTCAATTATTTAGCGGTATTTGCGATTTTTTCGAAATTAATGAAATCCTCGAAAGTATAAATATAATTTAATAATTACACTGTATATCAATCACTTAGATAAATTTCTTTATAATAAACGGGATCAGATTATATTTCTTTTACAAATTTCTTATTCCAAAAGATTCGAGATACAGCCTTCTCGGCTACATCCATGATGTTACTCATTACGACTTTTTGATGTGGGGGGGGGAAGTTATTAACGTTTTTGTTAAAAATGCTCATACAAGGGAGTTATAGCAATAGACTTGGTATCAAATGATAATATTTTGTGGGTTTTTATGTTGAGGCTTTTATTAAAATTTCTATATCTAATTGTTTTTATTATATATGGCGGAGAGGGAGGGATTCGAACCCTCGGTAGGCGTTAACCTACACACACTTTCCAGGCGTGCTCCTTAAGCCGCTCAGACACCTCTCCAAAACTAACTTATTCTAT